>B570J29032_109957760_pt1 | contig 10559 bp, 8 predicted proteins | sample LakMenEpi16Nov12_FD_29032 | JGI IMG/M metagenome (IMG submission 29032)
CCTCTTCATGTGTAACTGTTTTTACAACATTTGGTCCGGTTACAAACATGTAACTGGTATTTTCTACCATTAAAATAAAATCGGTAATTGCCGGGCTATAAACTGCGCCACCGGCACAAGGACCCATAATTGCGCTTAATTGCGGTATTACTCCGCTGCTTCGTACATTTCTGTAAAAAATATCAGCATAACCGCCTAAACTAACAACACCCTCCTGAATACGAGCTCCGCCACTATCATTCAAACCGATGACCGGTGCGCCATTTTTCATGGCAAGATCCATGATTTTGCAAATTTTTTCAGCATGCGTCTCAGATAAAGAGCCACCAAATACCGTAAAATCCTGCGAAAACACATACACCAATCGTCCGTTGATTGTGCCGTAACCGGTAACCACACCATCACCTAAATAACGTTCTTTATCTAGTCCAAAATCATTACTTCGGTGCTGAACCAACATACCAATTTCTTCAAAGCTTGATTCATCCAGCAGAAAATGGATTCGTTCACGGGCAGTTAACTTTCCTTTTTTATGTTGAGCATCAATTCTTTTTTGACCACCACCTAACAAGGCTTCGGCTTTTTTTTGATCTAATGTGGTTAATTTAGTTGTCATAAAGCATTTATAGAATCACAAATATAACAGTAAAATTAAGCTAAACCAAGCATTTAAAGTACAATTATTCATTTGAATTTATACCAACGGTATGTTGCAGAAATTTAAAATTACCAACCCGTTGGAGTCAAAAATTTCTTCAGCGATTTAATATGCGTTGTATATATTGTTTAGAAGGCAATAAACTTTCTTGTATCCGTTTAGCATAATTAATACTGTCAATAATTGCCTTTTGTTTTTGTTCAATTTCAATGTTCTTTATACTCAGCATAGCTTTTGATTTTCGAACTTTAATAATACTTACGACTGCCAAACTAATTAAGCCTAAAATCAAAAGAATGATTAACATCAAAAAATTTTTAATCTTTTCATCGGCTTGTTTACGCTGATTTAAAAACAGAATTTCCTTATTTTTTTGTGTTAGGTCATATTTCATTTCAAGCTCGGCAATGTATTTGTTATTAAGTACATCAAATATAGAATCTTTAACAACCACATATCTTTTGTAGTATAGTAGTTCTTTTGTTGGATCCTTGCTCATCGATACTATTTGTGATTGAAGCAGATAATTTTGAGGGAGACATTCAGAAATTGCATACTGATAGTTTTTTGTTATTGATTTATTCGAATAAAACATTGCTGAATCGTAATTTCCAATCAAATAATAAACCTTAGCCATGTTATGAGTTACTATGATTTGAGCCGATTTACCAAAATCATCTTTGTTAGACATGTTTAATGCATTCTTACAATGGATTATGGCATTATTTCTATCTTTAGTTTCTATGTATAAATCCGTTAAAGCTAAAGTGGCCCAAAATTTAATCGGTATAAAATGAATCGAATCAGCTATATCAAGTGCTTCGTTGATATTTTTTAAAGCTTCAGCATACTGCTTTAATTTTGTGTTTGTAGATCCTAATCTCAAATAAGCATACCCTTGATTTTTATTGTAAGCAGAAGGAAAAATACTAATTGATTTACGGTAATATTCTATTGCTTTGTTATAATTGGGTTTTGGATTGTTTTGAAAATTAAGCCCCAACAAGTTATAGGCCCAGCTTAGTTTTAATTTATTACCGCACCCCTCTAATACCCGAATTGCTTCGATGTAATAGTTATTCGCTAAATCATAATGGCCTTTGGTATATTCCATAAAACCTAACCTAATTTGACATAAACCAACTATGGAATCTATCTGCTGATCATAACTAAGTTGGATGGCTTTATTTAAATATACCTCTGCGGAGTCTAACATGCCAATATCTAGATGATGTTGTCCAATCAAATAACTTGCATATGCAACAACCTTTTGCTGATTATGGTACGGACCATCTCCTTTAAGCTGAAAAACAATAAGACTGTTCTTTTCGTGTTGCTGTTTATTGGCCAATAAAGAATCTATCATCCTCACCTGAGCTGTGAAAGATGTGAGAGATTTAATGTGCTGTACTGACTGATTTTGCGCACTAACGGCAAAAACCGAAATGTAAAAAAATAAAACTAAAGATGATTTAATCGACATAACAATTCACTTAAGATACTTATTTTATTTTTTTAGCAATGTACTTAATTGTAGGAAGTAAACTTTGCTGAATTCGCTTTGCATAATTAATACTATCAATAATTTCTTTTTGCTTTTCCTCAATTTCTTTTTTTTGTGCGGCAATTTTTTTAGCTGATTTGTTCTTTTGAATAAAAGCCCAAACTGCTATTGATAAGGTAATAGAGATAATAACCAATCCGATTAACAACAGTTTATTTTGTCTGTTTCGCTCAGTAATGAGAGAATTCTGTATACTAATTTCGTTTTCCTTTTTTAATAAATTAAATTTAAACAAACTGTTATCCATCATGTAATTTGACTGTTTAACCGCAAGCGAATCGCTGATTGTTCGATTAATTTCCGAATAATAGTAAGCACTATCGTACTTTTTTAACTCACTGTAAATTTTCGATTTCAAATAATATGCCTCTTTTTGAACACTTATCAAATTGAGTTTTCTTGCTAAAGATAAAGAAGAGGTAATTAAAAAAAGACTGGAATCCATCTGTTGTTTGGCATGATAGACCTGACCCAAAGCCAGTTCAGTAATGCAAATACCATGATCAAGTTTTATTTTTAAGTAGGCTTTATAGGCTTTAGTTGCGTACGCCAAAGATGCTTGATGATTATTTAATTTTAAGTAGGACTCCGAAATTCCAAGAAGAGAATTGGCAATTTCAGACACATTCTTAACAGAATCAAATAAATTAATTGATTTTTTGAAAAACACTATAGAACTGTCGTAATACTTATTATCATAGTAGGTAATTGCAATGGATACAAGTCCTCTTGCAAATGAAAAAGTATCCCGCAGCGATCTAAATTCCTCATTAGAAGTTTGATGGTATTTTAGTGATTCTTTAAAGTTACCTTGTTTTGACTGCAAAATGCCCATTAAGTGATTAGCTTGAGCTAAGGCCGCAGCATCTAGTTTACTACTTGCGTAATCTTTATATTGCAAACAATAGGTTAATGCATAATCGTACATTTCTTTAGAGTAAAATGCAAGTATTAAGCTGGAATATGACTTCCTGAGGCCAAGTTTAAATTCTAATTTAGTTGATAAATCAAGCGCCTTCTTGTATACCTCTATGTGTTCAATGGATTGATACTTATTAATAGATGAGGCCAACTTAAAATAAAGATTAACCTTATTGGTATCATCAGGCGTATTGTTAATTTTTTTATACAGCTCGTTTTTTTTTCTCTCTATATCCTGGGAATTCACTGGATAATCTAAAAGAATTAACAAACAAAAAAACAATACATATTTGAATGAAGAAAACAAGTTCAGAAATTAAAAGATATAGCTATAAATCTAATAAAATTAAACTGAACCACAAATTATACCAATGTGAAAAAATAATTATTGGCATAATTATTTTTTCTACAGTGGTTTATACCGATTAGAAAGAAGTTTGGTGCAATGAAGTGAAACAAAATCGGACCATTACTTGTTTTATTTCACATTGGTATTACGTATGAATATTATCCAATAAAAAACCCCAAACAAATGTTTGGGGTTTTTTAAATTTTTTATGGATTAGTTGGTAAACCACCGGACGGTTGTTGCGGAGGTTGCGCCGCCGGAGCTTGAGCTGGTGCACTAACCGCACCTGCTGCTGTTTTTTTAACTGAAGACTCTTTGCTATCGGTTGTCCCGGCAAGTGAGTTTCCTTTTGGAGCTAAAAATACACAAGTCACAATTAATGCAATCGCTAATCCCCATGTTGCTTTTTCAATGAATTCCGTTCCTTGTTTAACACCCATAATTTGAGTTGCAGCACCAAACTGACTTTGAATTCCACCACCTTTACTGTTTTGAACTAATACCACTAATATTAATAACAAACAAACTACTATAATTAAAATTGATACGATCATGTTTTCTATTTTATTGTTTTTCTTTTAATTCTTTAATTAGGGATGCAAAGTAAACACTTTTTTGTGGAATTTTCAAACTTAAAATTTCATATGCTCTAATTGCTTTACTAATATGCCCCTGCAAAGCGTAAATTTTGGCTAAAGTTTCGGTTACCAAATGCTCATTCTCTAATAAACTTTCCTTTGCCTGTGCGTTTGCGGCAAATATTCGCTTCTCATCTTTTGTTCGAATGGCTCCGGGATTGGATTGAATAATTTTATCAATTAAAGCACTATTTTTTTGCTTTTTATCCAAATTAGGAGCAATATTTAAGGAATTTTCCTCAAAATCACTCGAATTTTTAAGTTTTGGGTTGGTTTTTTCTTCAGCTAAAATAGCTGTTTGTTTAATTTCTTCGGCTGTAGCACCTTTTTTGGCATTCAAGTAGTTAATCCATTCTATAAAGTTAGAAGGAGAAGGGATGGTTTCTTGTTTTTTTGTTGGACTACTTTCAAAGTAAGTTTCATTTAAAAACGCCTCACTAGCTGCTTTTTGAATTTCATCCTCTAATTTTTCCGTGCTTAAATCAGACGATTCCAACTTAACTGTTTCGTTCGTTTGATTTACTTCATTGGCGTCATTATTGACAGGAGGTTTTGATACTTCAGACAATTCTGTTGCCTTTAACACATTAATATCTTCTTTAATTTGTTGAAGAACAGTTTTTATTTCATGTAGCGCTTCTTTTTCTCCCTCTTCTTCCGGCGAATTGATATCTTTAGAAACTAAACTGTTTTGCCCTAATGAAAGATCTTCTTTAATATCTATCTTTTGTAAGGAAATCGGTTGTACATTCTTGTTCAATAAATTGTGTAAAACCACTCTATTTGCAATAGAAATAGCTGTTTTTTTCAGTACATCCTGATGATTTGCTATATCAAATTCTTTAGTTGCTAAACAATATAACAAATGAGCCGGTTGAAAATAAGGATAATGCTTAACTAATTCACTTAATTGATTAACACTCTCTGCTTTTAAAGCTGAGGTATTTTGGATATATGTCAATAATTCTTTGGTTTGCATTACCAATTGTTAAAAGCCTTATTAAAAATATCTTCAGTTAATTGTCTGTTAATCTCAGTAATCAAAACACTTTCAACACTTGAAAGCGTTTGACCGGAGTTAAAATCTGCAAACCGCGTAAAGGTTTGTTCGAAATTTTTAGTCGCATCAAATCGGTTACTATATTTCACAGAAACAGAAATTGTAAGTCTATTTTGTGCAGCCTGATCGTTACTTTGAATTGAAATTGGTGCTACATTATAGTCTGCAATGTATCCTTCGAATTGCAGGTCGGCATTATTTTTTATTAATGCTAAATTAGTTTGTTGAGAAACCACATCGCGCATTTTTTCGGTAAACTGTTGCGATAAAACCGGCGGCGCAAGGCTACTATTATTAGCAAAAAAACCTACGCTAATCGTTTTTGCTTCAAGCGGAATAGTAGCTCCACTGAGTGAAACAGTTGGTTTGCAGGATTCAAAAAAGATTGCAAAAATTACAACCAAATATTTAATACTCGTATATCGCAAGGCTAATATCGTCAGTTTGTTCAAAATTTAGTTTAAAGTTATTTAATTTTTCCTGAATATATAATTTTTGTTGTTCAAGGACTAAGCCAGATGATTCAAGCAACCATTTCTTTAAGGTTGTAATTTTAAGTTTTTTACCACCCTCTACAAACCCACTTTCTGCTTCACTACCAAACTGGTCTACAATACCGTCAGTAAACATAATTACTCTGTCACCAGCAACTAATTCGAACGTATGAAGTGTAAAACTTTGAGATGTCTCGGAAAGACCTACAGGTTGCCTGTCTCCCTTTATTTGAATTAATTCCTGTTGTTTTCTTAAAATATAAATAGATTGATTGGCACCACTATATAATAATTGATTTCCTTCAACAGATATTAATGCTACATCCATTCCATCTCTTTTTGAGTCGTCTGAGTTATGAATGTTAAGACTAGATATTACACGGGTTTTCAACTCATTTAAAATCTGGTCTGGCATTGTTATTTCTTTCTCGTTAACAATTGCATGAAGGTGATTAATACCTATAATGCTCATAAAAGCTCCCGGTACACCATGACCGGTACAATCTGCCAAAGCAAACAAAAATTTATTTTCAAACTTTGTGATCCAATAAAAATCTCCACTAACCACATCGCGTGGTTGAAATAGAAGCGTAATTTTATTTTCTATTCTATTAACCTCCTCTTGCGCAGGAATAAGCGATGATTGTATCCTCTGGGCATAATTAATACTATCCGTTATATCTTTATGTTTAATTGCCAGTTCATGAGCCTTTTCTTCAATTAATTCTTTTTGGGACTCAACCTCCGCCTTTTGAGCAAGGATGATTGTGTTCATTTGTTTATTTTTCTTTAAAGCACGTGAAATAAAATATGAAAATATTATAAAAACAAGTAAAAGAATTAACACTGCTATAATTGTGAGTTTTTGTTTAGCTTGCCTTTGTTCAGCTTCCAATTCTCTTATTCGTTGATTTTCCTTTAATTCGGCTTCTCGTTTCAAATATTCGGCTTCTACCTGAGAACGTGTTAAGTTTCTTTTTAAATTTTCTCGGTTTAATACCAATTCGATTTCTTTAATTCTTTTATATGAATTGATAACACGATGCAGATTGCCCTCTTTTTCATACAAAGGAGCAAGTACATTTAATGTATTGAATTCTTCAACCAGGTTAGTGATTTGAATAGCATAATTTAAGGCTTTTTCATAATTATCAATGGCTGTTTTAGTTTGATTAATTTTTTCGTTTAAAATGCCAAGAGAATAGTGATATAAGTATTTTATTTGAAGATTTTCACTGGACTTAACCAGTCCCGTCACATCTTCCAAATAGCGTTTTGCTTCAGCTATCTTATTATCATTAATACAGATATTAGCCAGATTAATTTTTGATCTGCATACACCTAATTCATCTCCTATTTCATTGCGAAGTTCGAGTGATTTTTTAAAATACTTAAAGGAAATATCCGATTTCTTTTTTCTACTGTATATAACAGCAAGATTCTGCAACTCCTGTGCAATCATACTTTTTTGTTTAAATCGGATGGCAACTTCAAGTGCTTTATTTAAATTAACAATAGCATTTACAGTATCTTGAATATAAAAATACACGTCTGCAAGGTTATTATATACAGCTGCTGTATTTGCATTTAATTTATAATGATCATTGATAGTTATGGCTTCTTTATAAAGTTCGATAGCTTTGGCTGTGTTACCGGTATTATGTAATAAAACCGCAATGTTACTTTTAGTAATAATTAATCCTGACCAATCTTCAATCGAGTTTTGAATTTTTTCGGTTTCTTTATAGCTATCCATTGCTTTTCTTATGTTACCGGTATAATTCTGCTCAAAAAAACCAATATTATTAATAGTTTGAGCTAAAATTCGTTTATAAAATAAAATTAACGCAGGATTTGTTGCCTTTTCAATTCTTTGCTTGGCAACTTTATTAATATACAAATTATATCGTGGCCAAAGATCTTCGGCATTAAGGTTTTCAACCAATTCCATTAAATTACCCAACTTAGCTGTATCGGTGCTGGCTTTGTAATACTTTTTAAGGAAAAATTCAAGTGTCTCTAAATCCGGTTTGCTTATTTTTTCTTTCTTTAAAGAATCAAGCAGATAATAGGACTTATCAAGCAACTGCGCTTTTATAGGGTTTAAAAAAAAACTAAAAATTAGTATTTGTAAAAGTTTATTCCTCAATATTAAACTCATTTATTTTCCTATAGAGTGTGCGTTCACTAATTCCAAGTTCTTTTGCTGCATTTTTGCGTTTCCCTTTGTACTTTTTTAAAGCTTTTTTTATCATGTCAATCTCTTTATCTTGTAAAGACAAAGTTTCCTCTACTTCAATGGTTTGTGGACTACTGGTGTTTGTTTGTAAATTAGGTTGATGAATTGTCAATCCTGATCCAGTATTAATAATATCTTTATTATATACCGGCCTATTTTTTACTAATTGTAAATCTGTGGATAAACTTGAAATATCTGTGTTAACTGAATTGGAAGTAACCAAATCAAACACAATTTTTTTAAGTTCATTCAACTCTGTGCGCATATCCCGTATCACCTTGAAAAGTAATTCCCTATCGTTGGCATCAATCCCAGAAGATGTTGAAAAATTATTTGATGAAGAAACAGAAGGAACGTTAGAACTAGAAAATTGTGGTAAATATTTTAATAGGGTATCTGAATTTATCTCTCTACTTTTTTCAATTATAGAAATTTGTTCGGCAATGTTTTTAAGTTGTCGTATATTACCCGGCCAAAAATAATTTGTTAATACTTGCTCAGCATCCGGCATTAACTTGATGACCGGCATACGGTATTTGGCAGAAAAATCATTCGCGAATTTACGAAACAGTAAAAAAATGTCTTCTTTTCTTTCTCTTAATGGCGGCAAGTATATTGGTACAGTACTTAATCGGTAAAATAAATCCGTTCTAAATTTTTCTTTTTCGATAGCCTGATAAAAATTGATATTGGTTGCAGCTACAACCCTAACATCAGTCTTTAAAACTTTACTACTCCCTACTCGCAAATATTCACCACTTTCTAAAACACGTAACAAACGACTTTGCGTTGCAAGTGGTAACTCACCAACTTCATCTAAAAAGATGGTTCCTCCGTTGGCTACTTCAAAATATCCCTTTCTGGCTTCTGTAGCACCGGTAAATGCGCCTTTTTCGTGCCCAAATAATTCACTGTCTATGGTTCCTTCGGGTATGGCGCCACAGTTAACTGCAATGTAAGGACCATGTTTTCTGGCGCTATTTTGATGTATGATTTGAGGAAATACTTCTTTACCTGTTCCGCTTTCACCATTAATCAAAACATTTAAATCAGTTGGCGCAACTTGCTGCGCAACTTCTATGGCCCTCTCCAAAAGAGAGTTATTGCCTATGATCCCAAATTTCTGTTTTAAATCTTGTATATTCATTTTATAATGAAATCAAGAATCAGGACTAAAAGAGTCATGACTTGATTTTTACTTTATTGTTTTCGCTTTCAATTTTTTCTCTAAAACTAAATATTTTTGATTGTAAACTATTTACCCGCTCTAGAAGATTAGATAAGGCTTTTTCGTTTCCATATTTTCTTCTTGCGCAAATTAAAAGTTGTGTCTCAACTTCGTAACTAAAAGTTAATGCAGTAGTCAGGAATTCCGAAAAATGTTTATTAGTTCTTTTGCCCGATCCCTCTGAAATATTTGATGGAATTGAAACACCGCATTTTTCAAGTTGAGAGATCAAATTAAATTTTTCTTTGTTAGGTAATGTCTCTGTATAACTGTCAATCAAATCACACAAATCCATAGAATCTTGCCAGATTATTAATCTTTTAAAATTGTGCTTCATATTCATTTATATGGTATCATTATTTTCTTCCTGCATCTTGCTGTCTAAAAGTCTTGTATCTAATTTAAAACACTGCCAATTAATGTAGAAGAAGTGCTAGAATCAATTAAAACGTTTACATACATACCAGGTTTTAAATCTCCTTTTGGAAATACCACAACGGCATTCTGTGAATTTCTGCCCATCAACATTTCATTAGATTTTTTTGAAACACCTTCAATAAGCACTTTCGTTACCTTGCCAACCCATTTTCTGGTTTGTAATTCACTATGTTTTCTTTGTAAATCAACCACTTCACTTAACCGTCTCTTTTTAGTTTCTTCGGGCACGTCATCCGCATACTTTCTTTCTGCTAATGTTTTAGGGCGTTCACTATAACTAAACATAAAGGCAAAGTCGTAAACAACTTCACTCATTAAGCTTAACGTTTCCTGATGTTGCTCCTCTGTTTCGCCGCAAAAACCGGTAATTACATCTGTACTAATGCCACAATCAGGCATAATGGTTCTTATGGCTTTTATTCTATCTAAATACCATTCGCGGGTGTAACCACGGTTCATTTTTTCTAATACAGCCGAGCTTCCGCTTTGAACAGGCAAATGTATATTATTACAAATATTTTCATATTTAGCCATCACCTCCAATACATCATTGGTCATGTCTTTAGGATGTGAAGTACTGAAACGTACTCTTAAATCAGGCGAAACCAATGCTACCTTTTCCATTAGCTGAGCAAAATTAGTGCTGTTTGCTCTTTGCTCGGCTGTTAGTGTTTCTTTCTTTAATCCTCCTCCACTCCACAAATAACTATCTACGTTTTGGCCTAATAACGTTACCTCTCTGTATCCTGCATCAAATGCTTCGCGGCACTCCTTTACTATACTTTCAGGATCTCTGCTACGCTCTCTACCACGGGTAAATGGAACAACGCAAAAACTACACATATTATCACAACCACGCATAATGCTCACAAATGCGCTAACACCGTTTTTATCAAGTCTCAAAGGTGCTATATCAGCGTATGTTTCTTCTTTACTTAAAATAACATTAATAGCCTTTTGTCCTGTTTCT
>B570J29032_109957757_pt1 | contig 10551 bp, 8 predicted proteins | sample LakMenEpi16Nov12_FD_29032 | JGI IMG/M metagenome (IMG submission 29032)
GGCTGCCGCTCTATCCAGCTGAGCTACGGGACCGGAAGAACTTGGGGTTGCAAAGATAATTTTTTTTAGTTTGCAGACAAGAAACATTAGCAAGAATGGATGTAAAAATTTCCTCTGAGTGGAAAAAAAGTTTGGAAAATGAATTCAAGGAGGCCTATTTCCATGATTTGGTAGAATTTTTAAAAACTGAAAAATCCAGTAAACAAGTCGTTTACCCTCCAGGACCATTGATTTTTAATGCATTTAACCTTACCGATCTTGATCAGGTGAAAGTTGTAATTATTGGACAAGACCCCTATCATGGTCCAAATCAAGCCCATGGCCTTAGTTTCTCTGTCCAAAAAGGTATTCCTGCTCCACCCTCCTTGATGAATATTTACAAAGAAATTCAAAATGATCTGGGAATTACTAATCTAAAAACCAAAGGCGATTTAACTTATTGGGCTAAGCAGGGTGTTTTACTATTAAATGCTACCCTTACTGTAAGGGCCAATCAACCGAATAGCCATGCTGGTATTGGTTGGCAAAGATTTACAGATAAAGTGATTCAGGTTTTAAATGAACAGTGCGAACATTTGGTGTTTATGCTTTGGGGTAATTTTGCCAAAGAAAAAGGAATGCATATCGACACCAAGAAACATCTGATTCTAAAAGCAGCACACCCCTCACCTTTCTCCGCAGATAAAGGATTTTTTGGATGTAAACATTTCTCTAAAACAAACGAGTATCTGATCAAATTCGGCAAATCCCCAATTGATTGGATGATAAATTAAAAATTAAGATGATTAAAAACATATTGGGGAGAGTATTTACAATTTGGGGTGGGTTAGTTTTCGTGGGTACTATGCTGATTTTTATTGTGCCCATCTGGGCAACAGGTTTAATGCCTGAACCAAAGCGAACTGCTTGGGTAATTAGATTTTGTAGAATGTGGATGGCTTTGTTCTTCCCTCTAAGTGGTATAAGGCTCACGATCAAAGGAAGAACTCAATTTAAAAAGGGTGAAAACTATGTCGTGGTTTGTAACCATAATTCTTTAATGGACGTCCCGCTAACTAGTCCGGGTATTCCAGGAGCCAACAAAACGATCGCCAAGATTGAGATGTCGAAAATCCCCCTCTTCGGTATTATTTATAAAAGAGGCTCAGTATTACTTGATCGTAAAAATGATGAAAGCAGAAAGTCAAGTTATATGGAAATGAAACATGTACTATCACAAGGAATGCACATGTGTATTTATCCTGAAGGCACTAGAAACAAAACCAATGACCCGCTAAAATCCTTTCACGACGGCGCTTTTAAGCTTTCTTATGAGACAGGTAAAAAAATTATCCCTTGTCTCATCAGAGGAACCCGATCAATGTTGCCTTTTGATAAAACATTTTTTTTCTGGCCAGGAAAAGCAAGTATGGAATTTTTATCGCCTGTTGATCCTGCAGATTTTTCAGATGCTGTTACACTAAAGAAACATGTGTTTCAGCTCATGTGGAATGAGTTGAGTAAATAAATTATTGCGTATAGAAATAACGCGTACGGTTAACTTTTAAATCGCGCAATAACCCAGATTTCGGACTGATTGTAATATTGAAGTACCGGTATAATCCGATAGGTGTTACATTAATTGACATTTGCCAGCAATGTAAATCTCTTGAAATAAAGGTAGTCAGCGATTGAAGCTTTTTAGTGTTCAAATCATAAAACCCACTTCCTCCTATTTTCCACTTTGGAGATAAACTGAAATCACCATTGAAATTAAAGCTCGATGTTACTTGTTTTTTAAAGGTGTAGTCGGCTTGCGGTAAACGAGCAAAACTTAGTGAATAAGAAATATTGATTGACCAGGGTATACTGAAATCAGTAAATTCAGCAGGATTCCGCTGCATATATTCCATTTGAGCCATAATTTGATCGTTGCTCAAATTTTGAGTTACATCATCATCCAATTCAGGTTTTTTCTTTTTATCGTTTCCTTTTTTACTCTGAAAATTAGCGGAGATATTTACACTACCGCTAACCAAAGACCCTAAGCTGAATTTCTCAGCGTTCCACGCATATTTATTGAGGGGTCGACCTGTTGCTGGATCAACTTGATATGGATCTAAAATAGCGTTAGCGGTAATATTTATTTTTTCAAACAAATTACTTCTTGCGTATAAATTGAAAGTGCTCAACTGAAAAGTGTCAATTAAAAAATTATAGCCCCCTGAAATCCCAAAACCATCTAAGAGTTTGACTTTTTTCAATTCAGCTTCACCCGAATCAGTCTTAGACCTCACTTTCATTTCCAAGTTATTATCAAGACTAAAACCAATACCACCGTTTTTACCAGGCGAGAAAGGCTGGTAAATGGCCCCATCAAAAACAGACATTAAGACACGATTTCCATTTTTATCAACTTGTTCTCTGTAGTAATAGGCAGCCATTAAATCAGGCTTGTAATTCATACTCATTTGAGGTCGCATTACATGTCTTATGGCCTGAACCCTTGCCTCTTTGTTCTTAGATTGATAGGTACCAAAAATTGCTGTACTGAAGGAGAGTCCCATTGTAACTTCCCTTGCAGCATAGAAACCTTTTTGAATAGAGCTGTCTAACTTTTCTGTAACTGGATTCCACTTTCTATTGAATTTTTGAGCAAACCATCTTTCTTTAAAACCAAAACTTGGTGCTATTTGGAAAGGACCTAAAGAAGGTAGAGAAAGTGTAATGGGGATATCATGACTTGCACCCCATTGGAAAGTGTCGATCAGCTGCTTGAACCTGAAAGAAGTATCATAAAAAGATATCTGCCCTTTATAATTACCATTATAGGCAACGCCTAGCTTTTCATACCATTTGGATTCTCCAATCGACTCCTTTGCTTGAAAAGGATAAATGGTATTCATTACAAAAGCTATATCTGGCAAACTCAAATTTACTAGTCTTGTAGAAGTATTCTGATTATGGTTCAGGTTGACGGCCAAATTGAATGGAGTTCCTTGCCAGTTTTTTTGGTAAGAAATAGAGGAACTCAACTGGTTGGTAAAGTTCATCGGCTGCTGATAATTTCCGGCACCTTGCACATTTCCACCAAAACCAGGATTAACTAGTCCCGCATTAGGAACCAATGAAAGATATTTACTACTACCTGCATTTACGTTAGCGCTAAAACTAACACCCGGTCTAGCTTTGCTATCCATACTATGAGACCAGGTAACAAAAAAGCTTTGGTTTTTTCTGAAATCAGGATCTCCTTTAAAAGCAAATTTTGTATTCTGAAGACTAATGTTAAAATTTCCATTGTATTTATACCTGACTCTGTAGGATGGCGAAAAATTTGCCCTCCAAGATCCATATGAGTATAAATCAAACCATAGTTTTGCATCCAGATATTCATTGAAGGCTTTGTAATAACCAAGACCTTCCAACCCAATACCAAAATCTTCTGTCACTGTAAATTGTGGAGGCAGAATTCCTGATTGTCTTCCTTTTTTCATGGGAAAGATTCCGAAAGGCAGATAAAGAGGAACAGGAACATCTTCAAATTCAGGATGAACGGGGCCTGTCACCACTAACTTTTTGTTCATGAATTTTGCCTTACTGAATCTAAAAGCAAAATGCGGAGTATCCAGATTACAGGTTGTAAATCTACCATTTGCAGCGAAGAATGTTTCCTGATTGATTTTTTTTACTTTCTCTGCATAATTAAAGAATTCATCTTGTTGAAAGAAGGAACTGTAAGTCAACCCTTTTTGCGATTTAAAATTGAAACTGAGACTATCACTAACCGTTGTGGTTTCACCTTGCTTTAATTTGGCCATCCCTGTAACCAGTCCAGCACTATCTCTTCCCATCTTGGCAAGTACATATTGTGTTTGTTGGTCAAACTCAATTTTTGGGGCATTCAAAACAATATCCTCAAATTTCACTTCTGTTTTTCCATACAGAAAGATCTTTTTGGTGTCAACATCTAAAACCATTGAATCTTCTGCTTTATAGTCGACAGGAGAATTAATTGAATCTTTTGAGATTTTTAGATTCACTGTATCAACCTTGGATTGTTTTGTTGAATCAAAGGTTGATTTTGGATTTGTTGTATCTGATTTTTTGATTTGAAAACCCGCTGAAAACGGACTTGCCTTGGCTGCCTTGGGGATTGTTAAATTCAAAAGTACCCCTGAAGACAAAATCAAGAATAAAAGATATTTTAAGCTAAATTTGCTTTTTGCGTGCAGCATAAGTTGTGGCAGGCAAAATTAAACAAAATTAAGCTTAAGATATTGTGAACATTACGTCAAACTTCATTCATCTAAAGCACAAGGCTATGTGTGTTAAAACAAGACTTTATTGCATAGTAATGCTCATTTTCGTGGGTTTACTAAATACTGTTAGTGCCCAGACCAATCCAAAACCTCAAAAAATCAAAACAATTATCATTGATGCGGGTCATGGAGGCACAGACGTTGGTGCAAGAGGCGCTTATTCTACAGAGGCCCAAATCACCCTGCAACTTGCACTTCGTTTAGATACATTATTAAGAAGCGAAATGCCTGACACAAGGTTTGTGATGACAAGAACGACTGATATTTATCATCATGTAAGGGAGAAAGCAGATATTGCTAACAATGAAAAAGGTGATTTATTTGTATGCATTCATGTAAATGCTGCGCCACCCAAAAAAACAGTTACAGGTTATAAGTCGGTTCCTTATTACAAGGGAAAAGGAAGCAAACGTAAAAAGCTATACAAGAAAGTCCCAATTTACAGCACCTCCCCCAACCCAGCACACGGAACTTCAACTTATATATGGGCGGCCGACAGATCAGATGAGAAAGCACAAGGAATTATTGCAGATGAAAGATATGAATCATCTGCAGAGATCATGGATGTTCCAGATGTAAATAGTCCAGAAGCCATGATCAAAGCCCGATTATGGTCGCAAAAGTTCTTTAAAAATTCAGTCCAGTTAGGAACTTTAATTGAAAACGAGTTTGTGAATATCGGAAGAAAGAGCCTTGGGGTACTGCAAAGAAACCATATGGGTATTTGGGTATTACAAGCAACCAACATGCCTGCAGTACTCATTGAAACCGGTTTTATTACTGACAAAGAAGAAGAGGATTACTTGAACAGTGAAGCTGGACAAATTGAAATGACACGTGCAATGGCCAATGCCATTATCAAATATAAACAAGCTATCGACGGAAAATAACCCAAGAACAACTCCCAAAAAATGAAAGTATCAAACGAAACGAAAATAGGTGCTTTAACAGCAGTCGCCATTACTTTACTTATTCTTGGTTTTAATTTTTTAAAGGGCAAAAATCTAATCGAGAAAAAAGCTACCATGTACATTTCCTTCACAAAAGTCAATGGACTAAACATGGCGGATATGATTAAAATAAATGGACTTAAAGTTGGAGGAATAGAAGATATGCAAGAGACAGATCCAAATCTTAGTGGAATCGTAGTCGCATTTCATCTAACACGTGCTATAAATATTCCAGATGACACCTATGCGCAGGTAGTAACCAATCCTTTGGGGGCTTCCTATATTGAATTGGTAATGGGAAAATCTAAGAACTTCATAAAGGACGGTGACACATTGAAGAGTATAGAAACAAAAGGACTTATTCAGGATGTTCAAGACCAATTGGCGCCTACAATTGATAATCTGAACAAAACACTTGCCACTTTAGAGGAGACTGTAAAAAGAGTTGGTAATGTTTTTGATGAAGATGCCAAGCAAAATATTGGAAAAACGCTCAAAGAATTGGCTATTGCAACAGATCAAATCAACAATATGTTAGCCCCTGGAAAAGGGAGTATTGCAAAATCAGTTGACAATGTAGCAGATATTTCAGGTAATATCAAAAAGAACAATGATTCAATAAACATGATCATTGGTAATCTTACAAAACTATCAAGGGACTTATCGACTGCTGAAATAGGAGCAACGGTTAAGTCGCTTGAAACAGCAGCAGCAAACCTTTCCCTTATATTAAATGGCATCAATGAAGGAAAAGGAAGTTTGGGAAAACTAACAAAAGATGATGCACTATATAAAAACCTCACAAGCACTTCTAACAGTCTTAATATTTTATTGCAGGATCTTAGACTGAATCCTAAGCGTTATGTACAGGTTTCTGTTTTTGGAAAAAAAGACAAGACTGGTCCACTTATGCAACCCTTGCCGGATTCTACCGGAAAATAATCTGGAATGTTAAGAAAAATCACTCTTCTTTTCATTGCTTTGGTTCTTTGCTTACAATATCAGTTGTATGCACAAATACCTGTTGATGCAGGAGGAGGAAAATTTGTGCAAGTTATTAAGGCCAACAAATTCATCAGAGTGAAACAAGAAGTTGGAGGAGATTTAAATTTACTTGTAGGAAATGTTCTGATGAAACAAAATAATACCTTGTTTTATTGCGATAGTGCAATTCAAAATGTATTTATCAATCAAGTTGAAGCATTTGGAAATATACACATCAACGATAACGATAGCGTTCACACTTATTCCCAATACATGAAATATGACGGGAATGCGAAGATTGCTCAATTGAAAAATAAAGTCAGGCTCACTGATGGCAAAGGAGTGTTAACCACTGAGGCATTGGAGTATCAGGTAGACCCACAAATTGGCACTTACCTTGATGGTGGAAAAGTAGTTAACGGAGAATCTGTATTAACCAGCAAGATTGGTATTTATTATGCAAATACAAGAGAAGTTTATTTCCAAAAGAATGTAAAACTTGTAGACCCTGAATACAGAATGACTACAGATACGCTTTTGTACAATGTAAATACAGAAGTAGCCAATTTTGTTTCTCCGACTATCATCAATGATGGAAAGACAAAAATCCTGACTAAATCAGGATACTACGATTTGAAAAAAGGCAATGCAAGTTTTACAAAAAGACCTGTGATTATCGACAGCGTTCAAACAGTTGTGGCGGACAGTATTTTCTACAATAAAATAACAGGTGAAGGTTTGGCAAATGGAGATGTAACCTATAAAGATTCTGCACAAGGCATCTCAATGCGAGCAGGAGCAGCACAATTTAACAATCAATCAAAAAGCATCAATGCTTATAAGCGACCACTGATGGCATTGAAACAAAATACAGATTCAATCTATATTGCAGCAGATACCTTGTTTTCAGCTTATCTAAAAAAAGACAGCACCAAGAAAATCATGGTAGATACCATCAGATTTTTTCGCGCTTTTTATGATGTGAAAATATTTTCCGATTCCTTACAAGGTAAGAGCGATTCCTTGTTCTACTCTGGTTTTGATTCTACATTCAGCTTTTATAAAGAACCAGTTATTTGGGCCCAGGGAAGTCAGATTTCTGGTGATACTATTTACTTGGTCACAAGAAATAAAAAACCAGACCAGGTCTTTGTCAATGAAAACGCCTATTCAATCAATCGTACCAATGAAGGCTTATTCAATCAGCTCAAGGGCACAAACATGAATGGACAATTTATCAATGGGGAGATCGATTTTCTTCGTGCAAAAGGTAATAGTGAAAGTCTGTATTATTTACAAGACGACGATAGTTCTTATATAGGGATGAACTACGCAATGGCAGATGCCATCACCATGAAATTCATCAATAAAGAACTAAAAAGAGTATCATGGGTAAATGGTGTTTCTGGAACAACCTACCCCATGAATAAAATACCTGATGAAAAGAAACAATTAAGGAATTTTAAGTGGCTGGATGCATTAAGACCTAAGACACTGGCAGACCTTTATAAAAAATAATCACTATGCTTTTAGCAATCTTTATCATTGGCTATTTGGCCATTGCATTTGAGCATCAAATAAAATTAAATAAAGCTGCAAGCGCACTGATAACTGGTGTTTTGTGCTGGACAATTTATATTCTAAATGGCGCTGACCATGATGCTGCACATCATGCCTTACTAGAACACATGGGAGAGATTTCAGGTATTTTATTTTTCCTATTAGGGGCCATGACAATTGTGGAATTGATTGATGCGCATGATGGTTTTGAACCCATATCTGCATCCATAAAAACAACTAATAAGTTCAAGCTATTGAGCATAATCACTTTACTCGGTTTCTTCTTATCTGCAGTATTGGACAATTTAACAACTACCATTGTTCTTATATCACTGATGTCAAAATTGGTTAAAGACGAAAAAGAAAAGCTTGTTTTTGCATCAATCATAGTAATTGCAGCTAATGCTGGTGGTGCATGGTCTCCTATCGGTGATGTTACCACAACGATGCTTTGGATTGGTGGTCAAGTCACCTCCTTGGCTATCATCAAATCAATTTTTATACCTAGCATTTTTGCTGTTGTTATTCCACTTTTAGCGTTGGGATTTTCTTTAAAAGGCAGAGTAGAGCCAATCAAAAGAGATAAAGAAATTGAAACCAGATCTACAAAAAACGAAAGAAATCTTGTATTGATAATCGGATTAGCGTCACTTTTGTTTGTCCCGGTTTTCAAAACCTGGACCGGCCTACCGCCGTTTATGGGTATGTTGTTTTCCCTTGGCGTAATGTGGCTAATTACTGAAATCATCCACAGTAGTAAAGACACAATGGACAAGGATAATTTATCTGTCAATTTTGCCATTCGTAAAATTGACACTCCTAGTATTCTTTTCTTTTTGGGTATTTTAATCAGTGTTGCAGCATTACAGTCTGCAGGCACATTGAAAGAAATGGCAGATTACCTGAACCAGCAAATTGGTGATCAAAAATTGATTGTTGTTGCTCTTGGCGGTTTATCTGCAATTATAGATAACGTTCCTCTTGTTGCGGCAACGCAAGGCATGTACAGTCTTTCGGAATTTCCTACTGATCACCCCTTTTGGCTATTTCTTGCGTACTGCAGTGGAACGGGTGGAAGCATGCTGATCATTGGATCAGCAGCAGGTGTTGCTGCAATGGGGTTAACCAAAATTGAGTTTTTCTGGTATTTGAAGAAAGTCAGCCTTTGGGCCTCGCTTGGCTATTTGGCTGGTGCTGCAGTATATGTTCTGATGAGCTGGCCTTAATGCCCTTGCGCTGCAAGAAAACGTTCAGCATCAATAGCAGCCATACAACCACTTCCTGCAGCAGTAACAGCTTGTCTGTAATTTTTATCTTGAACATCACCACAGGCAAAAACACCATCAACATTTGTTTTTGAAGTTCCAGGAATGGTTTGAATGTATCCAGTCTCATCTGTCTGAAGATAGTCCTTAAATATTCCCGAATTGGGCTCATGACCAATTGCAACAAAAAATCCTGAAATAGGAATCTCTTGTTTTTCACCAGTCTTGTTGTTTTTAATACGAACAGCATTTACTGTTTTTTCACCAAGAATTTCCTCGGTTTCCGTATTGAAATACATTTTGATATTCGGTGTATTCATCACCCTGTCTTGCATCACTTTAGAAGCCCTCATCTGGTCTTTTCTGATGAACATGTGTACGGTAGTACAAAGCTTACTTAAATAATGTGCTTCTTCAGCCGCAGTATCCCCTGCTCCTACAATAGCAACTTCTTTGCCACGGAAGAAAAATCCATCGCAAACAGCGCAGGCACTAACACCAAATCCATTTAATCTTTCCTCACTTTCTAATCCTAACCATTTTGCAGAAGCACCTGTTGCAATGATTACGGAATCTGCATGAATTTCTTTTTCTTCATCTATCCAAACTTTATGTGGACGAGAAGAAAAGTCAACTTTTGTAGCCAAGCCATAGCGAATATCAGCACCCATTCTTTTGGCTTGTTTTTCGAAATCAACCATCATTTCTGGTCCCTGAACTCCATCAGGATAGCCAGGATAATTCTCCACTTCTGTTGTAATAGTAAGCTGACCTCCTGGTTGAATACCTTGGTAAAGCAATGGGGATAGATTTGCACGAGAAGTATATATCGCTGCAGTATAACCTGCAGGTCCGGATCCTATAATCAAACAACTTACTTTTTCAATTGCAATACTCATAAATTTTAGTTTCGATCTGCGAAATTACACTATTTAGGAATTATGATTGTGTGATATTGGGCACCATATCCTCCAAAATAACCTAAAGCATCATTTGAAATATTTCCCAATATACGAGTGGGACTAGAAAAAGGGTTTCCAATGCTTTGAAAAGAAAACTCATATGTTCGCCAAAAATTATACGTCACCTTATCAATGTTACAAAGCTTGAGTGTAACAGTATCGCCTTTTTTAAAAAAACTTAAACTATCTGAGAATTCAGCATTCTTGTCAAAACCTTTATCAATTTGAACCGTATATGTTGTTCCATCTATAATCTGATCGTCAAAAACACTATTAAACCCTGGCAAAAAAGGTTCCTGCCCTCTTTTTGTATAATACCTGATAAAATCACCAAGTCCAGGTTTATCTGTACCAGTTAACATTACTCTGACATCATTAGAATCTTCGGCAAAAGGAACTTTCTCCCACCACATTGAATCTACTCTTCTCGTTATTTCAGGGATGGTTGTAGAAGAAGTATACATCTCACCAAGTGCTTCAATCGTTAAATTGTAACGTGCACCAACTCTTCCTCTGAAAAATCGGTTCG
>B570J29032_109957754_pt1 | contig 10545 bp, 11 predicted proteins | sample LakMenEpi16Nov12_FD_29032 | JGI IMG/M metagenome (IMG submission 29032)
TTGTTCTCATTTCCTTTTCTTGTTTTTATAAAATCAATATTCCCTTTATTTCAGAGTATCTAAAATGGTCTTATTCGTTACTCAAAATGCTCTGTAACTCCTGTTATTATTAATCCATTTTATTCATTTGGAAAACCTAATGAATAATGTGGGTTTAATCCTAAACAGACAATTGAATGCACCCAACTGTCTGCGATGTAAGTGTTTGTATGCGTTTCAAGCTTACAAGTATAGTTAGAAACGCTAACAAACACTAAATCGGAGCCTGTCCAGATCTTTGGTCAGGAATTACCCACAATAAGACAGATAGTTCGTCAATATAATTGACTTCTACTTTCTAATTGCGGTTTAATTGACCTTTTAGGCAAATAGTTGGCAGAAGCAGAACAAGCAATGCACAAACATAATACGTCTATTAGAGTAATTAAATTAACTTATTTTTTAAGGCAAACCGAGTAAGCTGTGCAACGTTTTTAATGTTGGTTTTTTTTGAGATATTAACTCTATGAAAGGTAACTGTATGTACAGATACTTTGAGCATAGCTGCTATTTTCTCAGTTGTTACGCCCTTGCAAACTAATTTTAAAACTTCAATTTCTCTTTCAGTTAATGAATTAATATCGTTTGTGTTTTTAAGTTTTTTATCGTAAACAAAACTATTATAACTCGTCATCGATGTTTTTCCATTAAAGTACAAACCATTTTCGTAAACTATAAAAATGGCACTAATTAATTTTTCTGCCGAACAATTTTTCGGCAAAAAACCATGCGCCCCCCGCTTCATATATTCTGCAATAAACGAATCGTCGTAATGCATACTTAGTATAATTACTTTTACTTCAGGGTATTTAACTTGCAGTACTTCCAATGTTTGCTTGCCATTAAAAACAGGCATTTCTAAATCCAAAATAACAACATCAGGTACTTTTTTTTCAATCAATTTAAGTAGTGCTTTACCATTTTCAGAATCGCCAATTACATCAATTTTTTTTGAATTACTTTTTATTAATGAAATTAAAGCTTTTCTAACCAACTCGTGGTCTTCAGCAATCATTATATTAATAGGGGAGATTTTCATTTTATTAAAACAGTAATTTTAATACAAACACCATCTTCATTTACAAAATAATCTATATCGCCATTTAAAACTTTTAATCGACTGTAAATATTCATTAAACCTAAACCTTTATTTTTTTGTATGAGCGTGTTGGCATCATCATTTGTAAATTTTATACCATTGTGGTTAAAAATAATACTAATCTTATTAATTGAAGCTTGACAAGTTACACGTATAGTGCTTGCCTTAGCGTGTTTTAAAATATTATTTACAACTTCTTGGTAAACTCTAAATAAATTTATAGAAAATTGGTCTTGGAGCTCTGGTGGTTCTCCAACGTGTAATTCATTAAAAGTAACTGAGGTTACTTCTGAATTTAATTTTTGGGTAAAATGTTTTATGGCTTTATAAAACCCAAAATCTATTAAAAAAGCCGGGTGTAATTCTTTACAAGCATCTCTAATAGTATCAATGCAATAATCTATTAATTCAACGTCGTTTACAATTTCAGTGTTAGGTTGTGTATCATTTAATTGTTGGTTGTAGTAATCTAATCTTGCACGTAGTACAGTTAAATATGGCCCTACACCATCGTGTATGTCGGTTGCAATGCGTTTGCGCTCATTCTCCTGAGTGGCTATGGTTGCTGTAAACAATTCTAATTGCTTTTCTTTTTCTATTTTTGCAATACTATTTTTTAATAATAAATTTTTACGTTGGTAGTATAATGTATAAATAATTAATGTAGCAACAATAATTAATAATAAAGTAGTTCCAAGTAAAATAAAACTAGCTATGTTTTCGCCTTCTTCCATTTATAAATTGATAGGCATATAATTAAATTATAAATTATACTTAAAAAATAATTTATTAGCCATAAATAGCGGTGTTGTTTAGATTTTTCGTTTAAAATGTAAGTAGAGAAAATAAAAATAAACAAGCTACAGGTAAAATAAAAAAAGAAAGCGCCATTTAACCAAAAAAAATAATTTTTAGTAAGCGATATGATTTCCATTGTGTTTAATGTATACGTAAAATAATAAATACAAAAACTTATAATTAGTGTAGATGATAATGTGCTAGTAAAAGAATCTAAACTATTAAAACCATTATAAAATAGACCATTAACAATAAAAACTAATGTATAAATGATTATGCAAATAAGAAAGTATTTATAATAATTCTTTGATTTTATTTCTAGGTGGTAGATTAATCCAATAAATACAAACTCAATAAACGTATAGAAATTAAGCAAAGTGCCATTTTTAATTTGATTCAACGCAAGAAGCAAACTCGCCACTTCAGTTAATGAATAAATTAAGAGAAATAAAAAAAGCACTCTTAATAATTTATTAAGAGTGCTGTAATTTTTTAATAGTAATGAAAGAGGTATTAGAACCGAAAATGCTGCTAAATATGATAATATTTTAAAAATAAGTTACGAATTGTATAAAGCACTTGTTGTGTCGCACCAATTAGGGCAAGGAAAAGATTTTTCTGCAATAACGCCATGTACTTGGTCTTTTTCATCGCCATCTGCACCTACAACAACTAATTGTGGGTTTCTATTGTCATCTAGTGCGTAATAAATTCTTAATCCCATGCAATTATCTTGCTCTAAAATGCGCATAAGAATATCTCTACCAAAAAAATGTGCTTTGGTTTTGTCTTGGTTACCCGCATCGCGGAAATTTTTTGTCCATGCTGCGCCAAGCTCTAAAGTAATTTGCTCAGCTTCTGATCCATTAAATGCCATAATTTTAAAGTTTTAAGTTAATAAATAATTTTGATGCCAATATACATTTTCAGTAATTCGAAAAGGAAGTGTAAAATCTAAAAATTTTAAAGCTCTAACAATCAACTAATTATTTTTTGATAAAAGCAAAAACCTATAAGTACTTATAGGTATTTTTTGGTGAGCAAAAACCTATAAGTACTTGCAGTTTCTTTTTAAAAAGAGCCTTCATATTTTAGTCAAGTATTATTACTGATAGATTAACTTGAAAAAGTAACTGAATTATGCTCGCTAAAATGAACTTACCGTGTCAATTATTAAATGCTTGTGCTTGCACGTATGCTATTAATAACCAAACTAAAAATTACACACCGCTTGCAAGCAATGTGAAAGTTACAGGTTGGGCCAGTGGCGTACCAAAAGTAATTACCGGCAAAAGCGGTGAGTATTATAATGCTGCCTTGGTAGGTATTATTGAAAAAACTTATGTAACCGATACACTAGCTCCTGCAATTGTAGTAGCTTTTCAGGGCACTATTGGCGTCACACAACCTGGTGGGTTAAAAGATTGGTTAAGCGATTTTGATGCTACACCTGTAGCCTTTAGCCAAGGTATGACAGGCGAATTGGTTCATAAAGGTATTTACGATTCTGTTTATAGTATTTTTAGCGATGTTGTTTCAGCTATAGAAGCTCTCCAAAAAGCAAGTTCCAAGACACTGCCAATATTTATTACAGGACATAGCAAAGGGGGCGGTATGGCCATAATTGCCTCGGCTATATTAGCAAAACGGTTTAGTATACAAGGTGTTTACACATTTGCGGCACCTATGGTTGGCAACATTAATTTTGTTATGCATTATCCTTCAACAATAAACGTGCAGCGTTACGAAAATTATTTAGACATTATTCCGTTTTTAATGCCTGATAATAACTTTATAACTACATTAAAAAATGCGGCTAATACTGCAAATCCAATAGATAGAATAGAACTTGACATATTTATTGATTTTTTATTAGATGTACGCCTCAAGCACAACGCCATGGGCTATGTGCCAATTGGCATTTTAAATTACATAAACGCCAAACGTACCATTGAAGTTATAAACACAAAGCCTTACGGACCTAACCCGGGTGCTATAGATTTGGCAAGCAAATTAGCATGTGGTATTGCTGGTTTTGTAACTGTAGGTAATGCACATAGCCATGGTTGGGGAGAAAAACAAACACTAAATAAAATTGATTACTACATGGGTTATATGGGCGGTGTGTGTAATCACATGGAGGCACCAGGATTATAATTAAAAATTAATAAACAATACGCAATTATTTTATGCATGTGAACATTATAAAAGAAATTCAAGAATTAATTAATACTAAAATAATTTCAATTTTAGATAATGAAGGTACTTTAGCAGCTTTTTCTGAATTGTACACTATGTTTCCGGATCAGTTTCAATCTGCAATTCCTCGCCAAACATTTATGAATTTTTGCTTTGCCAACCAAAAACTAATTTTTAGTGATATGAATAGAAATTCTAATACTCATAACGAACGAATAAACGAAACTACAACTATAAAAATAATTAGGATGGTGTAATGTGAAATAATAAAACTAAACTAATCGAAAATCATACTAAATGTATTTAATAAAAACGAATATTATGTTAGAAAGTATAATTACCGAAGCAAAAAAATTAGTAAATGATAAAATAATATCAACTTTTAAATCTGAGGGCCCAAAAATTGCATTTTCAAAACTATATATTTTATTGCCTGGCACTCTTAGGCTATTTGTAAAGGAAGAAACATTTGTAAATTTTTGTATTGCAAATCAAAGTATACTATTTGGTAATATTAAAAATGAAGGTTCAGTTAAAAAGAAAACTGTAAAAAAATCTTCTCCTAAAAAACTAGCTGTAAAAAAGCAACCAAAAAAGGCCGTCAAAAAATTCTAAGTTTACCTAAGTGAATAAAATAAATAACATAAAACATTGAATTAAAAAATGATAAATACTCCTGAAATAAACGCCTATAAAAATATTAGATTATTAATTGGAGCATTAGGAATATTTTTACCATTACTAATTTGGTTGCACACGGGCATAGTATGGGATTGCTGGTGTTTACAAGATAGCATAAGTCATTATTTCTTTACATCCGGCAACGTTTTTTTTGAAGGTATTCTTTGGATATTAGGCGTGGTACTTATTTATTATCCGGCTTATCAAAACGATAAAAAAGGAGATAAGGTTTTAACTACTATTTCCGGTTTTTTGGCAATTATTGTAGCATTAGTACCTACCAATAGCAATAGCAACGATACCTGTGAATTGTTTTCAATACCTAACAACAGTTTTCGCAACGCCATACATTTAATTTCAGCAGCATCCATGTTACTTATTTTCTCGTACATCAGCGCATTTATTTTTACGTATAAAAATGTTGAGCAATACAATGCAGATAATCCAATTAAGTTTAAACTAATACGTAACGGCATTTATCGAAGCTGTGCAATTATCACTTATGTTAGCGTTGTAACAATTCCTATTCTTATGCTTTGGGAAAAAAGTCCCAATTTTCCTTTCTCAACCAAATATGTATTTTGGTTAGAAGTTTGTGCAATTGTGCCATTTGGTATTTCGTGGATGGTTAAAGGCGGCTTGGTGTTTACCGATAAGAACGACAAAAACTTTTTTCAAATCCTAATTTTAAAAATTAAAAACTAAAATAAAAAATCAATGAAAAAAATTTTATGCATACACGGTATTGGTGGTAAAGATGCTACCATTAACGAATGGAGCCCAAATTGGGAAAAACAAATACTAAGCTCTGCAGGCTTAAAAAAAGAAGAAGTAAGCTTTAAATTTTTAGAGTTTGACAAAGTTTTTACCAAGTACCAAAAGAAAAACGGTATAAAATATTTACCAACCATTTTAAAATTAATGCGCGATTGGGCCATGGTATCTATTTTTAAACAACGTGGTGTTTTTGGTTCAGATGGTGCCATTCGTTGGTATGCCGGCATGGTGGTGCAATTTGCCGACGACGAAAAACTGCGTCAGGAATTAGGTGAATTATTAAAAGCAGAATTAGATAATAATAAACCCGATTTAATTTATTGCCATAGCTTAGGTACTTTATTAACCTACGACTTTTTACGTCAAGAGGCTGTTAAAGGTATTTACCGAGACATTACTCTTGTTACATCCGGCTCGCAAATTGCGCATCCGGCCTTGTTAAAATTGTTTGGTGGCAAAATATTACCCTTAAATGTAAGGCATTGGTTTAATTTTCATAACCCTTATGATTATGTTTTTGCTTACGAAGCCATACAAATTGCAGCGGCTAATTTTACGGCAATTGAAACCGAGTTTAAAGAAAATAATCCCTTTAATAACCACGAGGTGCTTACTTACATGGCGCACCAAAACGCTTTGCTACAAGGCTGGCCAAAAATTGTAAGCAGCATAAATGCACGAAGTGTTATTAGAAATTTATCAAGAATCAATAAAAACTTAGAATTACTATTACCGTCAAAATCTACTAAAAGTAAAACCAAACTTTCTAAAAAGCGCAAAGCCTTGTTAGTAGGCATTAACGATTACCCCGATCCTGAAAACCAACTCAACGGTTGTGTAAACGATGTGTTTAGAATGAGCGAAGTGTTGCAAGAAATGGGCTTTGACCCTTCGGAAATAAAAGTGGTGTTAAACGAACGTGCCACAAGCACTAACCTGCGCGAAATGATGGATTGGTTATTGTTAGATGCCGAAGATGGCGATACCCGTTTTTTTTATTACAGTGGGCATGGGGCGCAAATACCATCTTCTAACTTAGACGGTGATGATGCAGACCATTTAGATGAATGTTTGGTAACCTATGATTTTGATTGGAAAAGAGAAAACGCTTACACCGACAAAGAATTTTTAAGCTCGTACAGTAAATTACCTTATGGTGTAGATTTTGTTACCATACTAGACTGCTGCCACTCAGGCGGAATGACACGTGATGCGGGATTTAAAGCGCGCGGCTTAAACCCGCCGGATGATATAAGACACAGAACAATTAAATGGGATGCCAAACGCAAAATGTGGATACCGCGCGATTTAAAATTAGCCAAAGAAAAATTATTTACCAAAGCCACAAAAAATACAGAATTGTATACAGGCGAATTGGGCGGCACGCAACGTTTTGGAAGGGGCGTTTCTATTTGGTCTGACGTGAGTGAGTACGAAAGTACTAAAAAGAAATATGGTACACATGGCCCTTACATGCCTTTAATAATTGAAGCCTGCAAAGAAAAAGAATACTCTTACGAGTATGTACATGGCGTTACCTCTTACGGCGCATTTACTTATTCGTTAACAACCATATTACGCGATTTAAACAGCAAACAAAAGAAAACTAAAATAAGCTTTGTAAAGTTAGTTGACTTAGTAAGCGTGCAATTAAAAGAACTAGGCTACCAACAAACACCACAAATAATTGGCCCTAAATTTAAAGTAAATGGCGAGATCCCGTTTTTGGAGGTTTAGAATGGGAAATAAAATGAATATAGATAATTACAAATGGTTAAAAATGGATAAGTGGCGCTTATCTAATAGTTACCGGCAAGGTTAAAGAGACAATTCTAAATTTGAAAAGACACCATAAAAAAATAACAAACGTAAAACGACAAAATAATGGCAAATCTACACTCACAATTCAAAAAGTTCGAAGAGCAAATTTCAATTAGTCCTACTCAAAGAGATTTGATTGTAAAACGACATTCAGCGCTAAGGACTGCAATAACAAATTACTTTAAGCTGAAAAGTGGAATTTTAGTTCCTGACTTTTATATTCAGGGTTCATACAAAATGAACACAATGGTTCAAAAAAAAGATGGAAGTTTTGATGTTGATTTAGGGGTGTTTTTTTCTCAAAAACCAAGTGTTACACCTACTACAATGCAATCCTATGTCCTTGATGCGGTCAAAAACCAAACAACAAGCGGAGCGCAACATTTAAAAAAATGTGTCAGAGTTAACTATGCTGGTGAATTTAACGCTGACTTACCAGTGTACTATCAAATTGGTTCAACTAGTCAAGCATACATTGCAGTAAAAAACGGAGACTGGGTAAAAGACGACCCTGAAAAATTTGTCAATTGGGTGAATGACAATCGTAAGTCAAAAGAAATAAATAATGACGGTCAGCTTTTACGGATAATCAAATACTTGAAAAGGTGGGCTAATCTTCAATCTTTTAAAACACCAAGTGGTGCTGCGTTGACAGTTTGGGCTTGCAAAAATTTCAAAGCAAGTAAAGATAGAGATGATGATGCTTTACTAAAAACTATAAACGAAATTTACTCTAGTTTTTGGTTGTATATTTCATGTCAATGTCCAGTTGAACCATTTGACGATTTGGTAAGTAATCTTGACAGTACTCAAAAAGAAAAATTTAAAGAAGCATTAGGAAAGTTAAAAGAAGATGCAGCAAAAGCAATAATTTCATCGGATACAACTTTAGCAGTTTCTTATTGGTCAAAACATTTAGGAGACAAGTTTAAAATTTAAAGCTATGACAGACCTAAAGCCAAAAATATTTATTGGTTCATCCAAAGCAGGTGTTGCAATTGCTGAGAAAGTAAAAAGTAATTTATCAGTAATAGGTGATTGCTTTATTTGGAATGAACCCAATGTATGGGAGCCAAACAGAAGCACATTTGAAAACCTACTACGCATGGTTTCATATTTTGACTTCGGTGTCTTTGTAGCGACAGCAGACGATTTAACTCTCACTAATGACAATATTGTAATTGAACCAAGAGATAATGTGATTTTGGAAATGGCGTTGTTCTGCAGAGCAATGGGGCGAGACAAATCCTTTTTGTTGGTTGAAGACGGAATAAAACTCCCTTCTGACTTTCATGGTATTTACATGCCTCGTTTCAAAAAGATTGATGATGCTTCCATCAAAACCGCTTGTGATGAATACCTAAATAAGATTGAAGAACATTACAGATTAGGACATCTTAGTTTATATCCGACCACAGCATTAGCCATCGGCTACTACAAGAATTTTATTGAAGGACTTGTTGTGAGTGCTCAGGAAGCAGATATTTTGGAAATTGAAGGAGTGAAGTATTCTGACTTTAAACTCAAAGTAGTAATTCCTAAAGATCTTAAAGGAATGATTAGAGAAAAGGCTGCTCAGTTTTACAAGCGTCATGGTTTTGTAGAGAACGCTATGAAAACAAAATACAGAAGGCATCCAGCTTGGTTCAAACTTGACCCGAAACAAGCACCTGTTGCAGTTCTATACGACATGCCAAGCACATTGACAGGTATTGACGATGCAATAGAAATGATTTTGCAGAAGGGCTTTCAGGGTAGAACGAAAATGCAAGAAGTAATAGAGCAAAGAGAACTAAACAACTTCAGGCGAGTACTGCAAATGCAAATTGATAGAAGTCCTTTTGCACAAGCGACAGTAGAAATTATTGACGAATTCTAACATGAAGCAAACTGACTACAAAGTTTTGAATGAATTGGTTTGGAAGAAAAATTACCATGCTGGTAACAGGTTATCACCAAAAGTAGTGCTGAAGTGCTTCTATGACGACTTTGCACTTAACCGAAATTTCGTTTTTCAATTCAACAATTATGCTAAAACATGATACCAACTAATAAATCAATAATAAATTCATCTTAAAAACAATAAATCAGGTAAATATAATGGGGCTTACCACCCTTAAAAAAAGCGACTAAGCCATCCCTGAGGAACATATGGGATAGCAAAGGCTAAAAAGAAATATAGCCGAAGAATTAATAAAAAATTAACCTAGTAAATTTTGAAAAGTAAACCCCTAAAATTAAAAACATGGAAAAAACAAAAACATCACTAAAAAATGACAGCGAGGTAGGATCGTCTGTATCAAACCCAACATACCAACAAAGTGCCGTAAGCCCTACTATTACAAAGGTAGAGTACAGCGATGGTTTTGGGCGTTTGCTGCAAACCCGTGTGCAGGCCGAAGATGTGTTGTTTACAAGCAGCGGTTTACCGGCACAGCAAAATTTACCCAATGGCAATGCGGTAGGGTTGCAACGCAGCAGCACTGCCCCATTAAATGCAGTGGTAAGCGGTTATAAAATTTACAACAACAAAGGCAAAGTAGTAGAGCAATACGAACCCTATTTTGATAGCGGCTTCGAATATAATCTCCCCTCCCTCGGAGGGGGCGGGGGAGGCCCAGGCGCAGTAAAGCTCACCATGTTTTATGATGCCCTGCAACGCGTTACCCGCATCAAAAACCCCGATAACTCCGCACAACTAGTTATCTACGGCATTCCGGATAGCCTTACCAACCCGCTCTCCCCCTTTGGGGGAGCCGGAGGGGGCCCAACCCCTTGGGAAAACTACACCTACGATGCCAACGACCTGGCACCACTTACCAACCCCACGGGCAGCAACGTACCGGTAACAGACTGGTACACCCCAAAAAGTGCAGTAGTAGACGCACTGGGTAGAACCGTTAAAACCACCGAACACATTGATAAAACCAACTTACCGCCGGTAAATAACATTGTAATGCAATACACTTACGATGTACGCGGTAACTTGCTTTTAGTAAAAGACCCATACAACCGCAACGTGTTTGAACACGTGTACGATTTACGCCCTTCAACCCCCTCCTCCGGAGGGGGCCAGGGGGAGGCTGCACCCCCTCTCTACACCAAACACATAGATAAAGGTAGTAGCACCG
>B570J29032_109957753_pt1 | contig 10542 bp, 10 predicted proteins | sample LakMenEpi16Nov12_FD_29032 | JGI IMG/M metagenome (IMG submission 29032)
CAGAAGCCGATTATCCGGAAGTTGAAGTCCTGATGGCCAACACCGTGTTGACTAACGGGGCTCGGTACTACGTGGACCATGCCCACCCAGAGATTTCCACTCCAGAATGTCGTTCGGTGTCCGATGTTGTTGTCTACGACCGAGCAGGAGAAGAGATTGTGCGCCGATCCATGGAGCGAGCAAACGCTCGTCTTCCAGAAGGCGTCGAGATCGTTCTTCACAAGAACAATTCCGACGGTAAGGGCAATAGCTATGGCTGTCACGAGAACTACTTGGTGTCACGGGACGTTCCCTTCGGACGGCTAGCTGCGCAGTTGACCACCCATTTTGTGACGCGCCAGGTGTACACAGGCGCAGGGAAGGTAGGAACGGAATGTTCTCGCGACGGAGAAACAGCTGTGCTGTTTCAACTGTCTCAACGAGCAGATTTCTTTGAAGAAGAGGTTGGCTTAGAAACCACGGTACGCCGGCCCATTATTAATACGCGAGACGAACCACACTGCAATCCGGAGAGATGGCGTCGCCTTCATGTAATTGCTGGTGACGCAAACATGTCGGAGAACGCCACCTTTTTGAAAGTAGGCACAACTGCGTTGATTCTTGGGCTCATTGAAGACAACAAGTTTCCCGACCGTTTGCGAATTGTGGACCCTGTGACTGAAATTCGACACGTTAGCCATGACCCGTCGTTACAGCATGTAGTGACTTGTGAAAGCGGGAAGCAAATCACTGCAGTAGACCTTCAGATTGAGTTATTCAACTCAATTCAAAAATGGTTCAACACATTGGATGTTGACCCCACGAATGGAGATGGAGAAGAGATTCTCTCGCTGTGGGAAACCGTTCTCAATGCATTGACATCACAACCCGAGAATGCTGCACACATTATTGATTGGGTTGCGAAGAAGCGCGTCATCGACGGAATGATGGCGCGATATTCCGAGAACATTCCCTTAGAACGCCTTCGTGCGATCGACCTTCAGTACCACGACATGAATCGAGAACGTTGCTTGGCGTATCGCATGTCTCTCGCCACACGTGTCACGCATGATGCCGCACGCAGAGCAATGACCGAGCCACCTGTCGACACACGCGCGTTCTTTCGCGGTGAATGCATACGTAAGTGGCCACACGATGTTTCCTCTGCGAATTGGGACAGCATGGTGTTCGACATTGGAGGACCACTTCTACAGCGGGTACCCATGATGGACCCGTTCAAGGGAACCCAATCCCATGTAGCGGCGTTGCTCAATTCATGCGACAGCGTTACTGCGTTGCTTGACGCGTTAGGGCATGATGCCGTAGAGCCTGTGGCAGACGACCCAGGCTGGTAGCGCAACCCGCCACAGACCTCTGTACCGTAGGGACCATGCAGGAACGGATTCGTCAACAGAAGTCCACTGGAGCAGAACAGACTGCCCCTTCCGAAGAGGTTCAAGCCTCTGGTTCGGAGGCTTCCGAGAAACTGAAGTCAGACATTGATGACTTGCTAGACGAGATTGACGAAGTTCTCGAATCAAATGCTGAAGAGTTCGTAAAAAACTACGTTCAAAAGGGCGGTGAATAGTTCATGACCATGCCGGTGTTTTCTGCGTCGAATGATCCAGGTGCAAACTTTCTAGAGCTCGTGCGTCGAGTGGGACTGTCTCCCGACATGTCCCAGTGGAGTGAAGCGCTTGGCGTCCCGCATGCCACCACATGTGTTGCATTGCGTTATTCAAACGGGGTGCTCATCGCAGGTGACCGTCGTGCAACATCTGGCAACTGGATTAGCCACCGCGGTATGGAGAAAGTTGTGCAGACAGATCGCCATAGCGCCGTCGCCATTTCTGGCGCAGCGGGTCCAGCAATGGAAATGATCAAACTGTTCGCACTGCAGTTAGAGCACTACGAGAAAATGGAAGGCCGTTCCCTTTCGCTCGAAGGCAAGGCCAATCAGTTGTCTTCCATGGTGCGCAATAACCTTCCGGCGGCAATGCAAGGAATGGTGGTTATGCCACTCTTCGCTGGTTTCGATCTCTTGGCTTCGCAAGGACGACTATGGGATTACGACGCCACTGGTGGACGCTATGAAGAGCGTGAGTATGTCGCTATTGGTAGCGGAAGCATGCACGCAGGAACTGTTGTAAAAGTCGGATGGAAATCGGATTTGTCAGCCGCCGACGCAATTACTTTGGCGTGTCGTTCATTGTGGGAAGCCGCAGACGCAGATTCTGCAACTGGTGGACCAGACGCCCTGCGTGGTGTGTATCCCATTGTGGCAACCATTGATGAAAATGGCTGGAACAAAGTGGCCGACGAGACACTTGCAGGAATCTTTGAAGTCATCGCACAGGAGGTTCGTTCACGATGAGCATGCCGTTCTACGTTCCACCAGAACAGATGATGAAGGAGAAGGCGGACTTTGCGCGCAAAGGAATCGCCCGCGGTCGCGCGCTAGTCGCATTGCAGTACAACAACGGCATTGTGTTGGTAGCCGAGAATCCTTCCAATAACTTGCGCAAGATTTCCGAAATTTACGATCGCATCGCATTTGCGGGTGTCGGCAAGTACAACGAGTTCGACCAGCTTCGACAAATGGGCGTTCGCGCCGCCGACCTCACCGGATACCAATTTTCCCGGGCTGACGTTGAAGGCAGGGGCCTCGCCAATCAGTACGCCCAAATCATGGGCCAGGCATTTACACACGAATCAAAGCCCCTTGAAGTAGAGATTCTCATTGCCGAAGTAGGGCATTCGTCTTCCGCCGACCGGTTGTTCCATGTCACGTATGACGGAACAGTGATAGACGAATCGCAGAGCTGCATTCTGGGTGGCGACACGGAATCCATCAGTGCCCGCCTTAATCCCACTCTCGATCCAACAGCAGATTTGTCCGCAGCAGTCCAGAAGGCAGCAGCCGCATTGGCTGGGCCAGACAGAACGCTCACCGCCGAGGATCTGGAAGTTGCAACGCTTGCGCGCGGCACCGAGAGGCGATGTTTCGTTCGCGTGGATGAAACACAAGTAGCAGCGTTCCTGCAGGCGTAATCAATGCTGCGCCGTATCTTCGGATTAGAAACCGAATACGGCATCACGTGCACGTTGCGTGGACAGCGACGACTCACGCCTGACGAAGTTGCGCGCTATCTATTTCGCAGTGTTGTGGCCTGGGGAAGAAGTTCGAATGTCTTTCTCGAAAATGGTGGACGCCTCTATCTAGACGTTGGCTCTCACCCCGAGTTTGCTACTCCTGAATGCGACACCATCTCCGACGTTGTCACGTTCGACAGAGCAGGCGACTACATCTTGAACGACTTAGTTGCCAACGCCGAAGCGCGCCTTCGTGATGAAGGAATTCGCGGCACTATCTATCTTTTCAAGAACAACACCGACTCGGCTGGCAATAGTTACGGATGCCACGAGAACTACTTGGTTCGAAGGTCGAGCGAGCCCGACGATTACCAAACATCTTTCATTCCTTTTCTGGTCTCACGTCAGGTGTATTCAGGTGCCGGAAAGATTCTCTCCACACCCAAAGGACCCATCTACGCATTATCGCAACGCGCCGAACATATTTGGGAAGACGTGTCGTCTGCGACAACACGTTCGCGACCAATTATTAATACGCGCGATGAGCCCCATGCCGATGCTGAGGAATACAAGCGGTTGCACGTCATCGTCGGCGACTCCAATATGTCGGAGTATTCAACTTTCCTCAAAGTGGGAACAGCAGCATGCATGTTGCGAATGCTGGAGGAACCATCCGTGGCTCTTCGAGATTTCACTCTTGATAATCCCATTCGAGCAATTCGAGAGATCTCTAGTGACATCTCATGCAGGCGGCCCGTTCGTTTGAAGAACGGTAAAGAAATGTCGGCGCTCGACATGCAGTCCTATTTCCTAGAAATGGCACTGTTGTTTGAGAAGAGCCACGGATTTGATGAAAACGAAACACGGGCACTGCGCGAATGGGAAATAGTGATGCATGCACTGGAAACCGACCCAATGACACTTGATGATCGAATTGATTGGGTCATTAAGAAACGCCTCCTCGACAAATACTGCGAACGCCACAATGCTGCACTCGACAGCGCAGAATCCTTGGCGATTGATTTGCAGTACCACGACATCGATCCGCAGCGAGGCCTATTCAACAAGATGGCGTCTCGAAACATGGTGCAGACACTGGTGCAGCCCGATGATATTCGTCATGCCCAAAATTTCGCACCCACCACCACGCGGGCGCACTTACGTGGTGAATTCATTCGTCAGGCAAAAGCGAAGAATCGCGATTTCACCGTGGATTGGGTGCACCTCAAACTCAATGAACAGATACAGCGAACCGTTGTGTGCAAGGACCCATTTGCAAATACCGATGAGCGAGTTGAGCGCCTCATCGCTGGGCTGTAAGCATTTCTCACTCCACACGCACTAAGTTGTGTAACCCATGGTTGAAGTTGAGATAGATCACGAAAGCGAAGGGCCAGAACCACATTCGGCGTCCCGCATGCTGCGTGACTGGATCTTGGTTGTTCTTTTGGCCCTTGGTGCTGCCATGTTGGTCCGCGTCTACGTGCTGCAACAGTTCTACATAAGTGGTCCATCCATGGAGATGACACTCCTCGAAAATGACCGTGTTCTGGTGAACAAACTCAGCTACCGCTTGCACGATATTCGTCGCGGAGACGTAGTGGTCTTCGATCGTGTCACCACAAACGGTGGGGTAGTGGCGCACGATGACCTCATCAAGCGCGTTATCGGAATAGAGAACGACACTGTCGAGATTCAGAAATGCAAAGTGCTTGTGAACGGCACTGTCATCGATGAGCCCTATCTCGACAAGGATGTGTTGGCGCTACCCACCCCGGAAGACATTTGTCGCGTTGTCGACATGAAGAAAACCACAGTTCCGAAGGATCAGGTGTTTGTCATGGGGGACAACAGGGGACAATCGTTTGATAGTCGAAGCTTCGGGACGATTCCAGAAAAACTTGTCATTGGCCGCGCGTTTGCGGTTGTGTGGCCTTTCGGAAGTATTCGGGGTCTCTAAGTAGGTGGCACACATCCAATTTCGGATGTGTACACATCGACCATTCGATCCACATAGTCGCTATAAACGCCATCAAGGCCCATGCGAAATGCCGATGTCAATACCGGAGCAAACTGAGCATCCCAGCCAAATGCAAGAACATTGAATCGATGAACCAGAGTCACCAATCCGCCGCTCCAATCGCTGATGTGCATGTTCAAGGCATCGATTCCGTTCTCAGCCAACAACGCGGATCTCATCTCTGGTCCGTCCTTCATCTTGTTCAATCGCGTTGAATCCACAATTCGAACGTCGGAATGTATTTTCCTCATTGCGAGAACCTGTGAAAGATCAAAGTGACACAACCACAGATTCTGAAGTGGAAAACCTACAGAGAGGGCATCTGCCACAAGAGTTTTTGCAGCAGAAACGTCTTTCACATCGACGCTTACATGGACACCTTCTGAGCACAAAGCCAAACACTGAACGAAGTCAGGAACATGAGGTTCCAAGTCGATTCGCTTTACTTGTGAGATGTTCTTCTTGCGAAATCCTGACCGATGAACTCCATCGTGGTCAAGAACCGCAACACCATCCGACGTGAGCCAGGCGTCGGTCTCCACGCCATTGGCTCCTAGCTTCAGAGCCAACTGAAATGCCTCCAAGGTGTTCTCGGGCGCATGAGCTTTAGCCCCACGATGAGCGAACGCAATGGGTACGTCTCGAAGTGACGGGAGTCGTTGTTGCACCCTCGCAGATTAGGTGGACAGTTCTATGCTGGAAGAGTGTTCAATCTGTCTGGGAGCGAAATAGTCTTTCTTCTCCTTGCCGGCCTTGTGGTCCTTGGCCCCGAGCGTCTACCTGGCGTCCTCCGTTCGGTCGGGCGCGTGTACGGAGAAGTGCGCAAGATGGCTCAAGGTCTCGAGCGAGAAATTAAAGACACGTTCGCTGAGCCTGTGTCTGACCTACGGAAGACAGCGAACGAGATTCGCGATGGGTTTGGAGAGGTTGATACTGAACCATCCCCACCTATGCGTCCCGAGAAATCAGCGACTCCAGAAGAGATAGAAGCACGGGAACAAGAACAATCGTCAGGTAACGAATAATGAATGCCGTAGTGCCCGACGGCTCAATGAGCATCATGGACCACCTTCGAGAACTACGTCAGCGCGTCATTCGAGCGTTGTTGGCAGTTGCTGTTGGAACCATTGTCATGCTGGCTGCCTACGACCCAGTAAAGAACTGGCTCACACGGCCATATCGCAACCTGTGCTCTTCTCGGCCGGAGTTTCAGTGCGACGGATCACTCTTTGCATTAGGACCCCTAGACGGGTTTAGTGCACGCCTGCGTGTGTGTGCATACGGAGGCCTTGTTCTGGCTCTCCCCGTTGTTCTCTGGCAAGTTTGGCGTTTCATTGTTCCCGCCCTGAACAAACAAGAAAAGCGCTACGCGGTGCCCTTTATTGTTTCATCGGTCATTCTCTTTGCGGCCGGTTGTTCAATCGCTTATTGGACATTGGATAAGGCACTTGAATTTCTCATCAATTTTTCGGGTTCAGACATAACAGAGGCGTACAGAATCACCGATTACATCATGCTTGTCGTCATGATGATGCTTGCATTTGGTGTCGGTTTCCTCAGTCCGGTGCTGTTGGTGTTTCTGCAACTGGTCAATGCCGTACGCCCACAGACCCTCATTAAACAATGGCGCTATGCATTAGTCAGCATCTTTGTTGTCGCAGCAGTCATCACACCGTCGGGAGACCCAGTCAGCCTTCTCGCCCTGGCAGTGCCTCTCTCTGTCTTGTTCTTGATCTCCATTCTCGTTGGTTGGTTGCTAACGCGTAAACGTCCGGCCACCGCGATATGAGCACACTGAGAGAACAATTCCTCTCTCAACTCTCGTATCAGCCTGACGGCTTTCAGATGAAGGCAATGGATTCCATCGACGCAGATGCATCGGTTCTTGTTGCCGCTCCCACAGGGTCAGGAAAGACACTGATTGCCGAGTACGGAATCGCACGGGCACGGTCATTGAAGCGTCGCGCTTTCTACACAACCCCCATCAAGGCTCTCTCCAACCAGAAGTACCGAGACCTCGGCGAACTGTATGGCGCGCATAACGTTGGTCTCGTCACAGGCGACAACGCAATCAATGCCGATGCACCCGTGGTTGTCATGACCACCGAAGTGTTGCGCAACATGATTTACGCATCATCTCATCGGCTGAACGACCTCGGAGTGGTAATTCTTGACGAAGTTCACTACCTACAAGATGCGTATCGCGGCCCTGTCTGGGAAGAAGTCATCATTCAACTTGATCCCGAAGTACAACTGGTGTGTTTGTCTGCCACTGTGTCCAACGCAGACGAAGTGGGAGAGTGGCTTTCCACAGTTCGGGGACGCACCGATGTGGTGGTAGAAACAACTCGCCCCATTGAGCTGGTGAACCACTTCGCAGTGCACGACAAAGCATCTGACAAAACCGAAATGTTCAACACCATCGTGGGCGGGGAACCGAACCGACATGTTCAACGACTGCTCTCTGGTGGACGACCAAACGGTGGGCGTCAAGGTCAATCAAAGAAAGTTCGCCGATTCTCACCACCCACTCGTCCCGAGACGGTTGAACTTCTTGAAGACAATGCGATGTTGCCAGCAATTGTGTTCATTTTCAGTAGAGCGCAATGCGAAGACGCGGTTGCATCGTGCATGCGAGCAGGCATCATTCTGACGAGCGCCGATGAAGAATCACAGATCATTGAGATTGTGGAGCGACATTGCGGATCTCTTAGTGATGACGACCGAGTAGCTCTTGAGTATTCACACTTCCTTGAAGACATTGGTACTGGGGTGTCGTGTCACCACGCAGGCATGATCCCCATGTTCAAAGAGGCCGTTGAAGAGTGCTTTGTAAAAGGCTTAGTGAAGGTGGTCTTTGCTACAGAGACCCTGGCAGTAGGCATCAACATGCCGGCGCGTGCTGTTGTCATTGAAAAACTCACCAAGTACACAGGCGATCATCATCAGCTCTTGCGCGCATCAGAGTTCACCCAGCTCACTGGTCGCGCCGGACGTCGTGGACTAGACGACATCGGGCACGCAATCTCTATGTGGAATCCATTTGTCACCTTCGAACAAGTGGCGGGTTTAGCGCTTAGCAAAAGTTTCCGTTTGACTTCTGCATTCCGCCCCACATTCAACATGGCCGTCAACATGGTACGCAATCACTCCGAGGACGGGGCACACCACATCTTGAATTTGTCGTTTGCGCAGTTCCAGGCGGACAGAGACGTCGTGACATCCGAAGCGTTGCTTGAAAAGAAACGCCGAGAGTTGGCATTATTGGAACGTAACGCCCCACTTGAATACGAAGCGGAGAGCACATCGCCGGGCGCATCCTCCGTTGAAGCCGAGATTGCGTTGCGCGCACTTCGACCCGGAGATGTCGTCATGTTTGACGCATCCAACATCCGGGGCAGGGGACTTGTATTGTCTACCGCTGCTCGTCGTGCCGGGATTCGCCTCACAGTTCTCACGCCGTCAAAGAAAACTCTCGAGGTGATGGCAAAAGACCTGCGGTCACTCCCCATGAAAGGTGCACACGTCGATCTTCCTGTTCCTTTTGAACCAACGCGCGCGGACTTCATTAAGGAAGCAGTGGCTCGAATGGTGAAAGCAAAGGTTGACGACACCGCTACACGTCTGGTTGATTACTCCACTGAGGGAAGAATTTCAGACTCTCCCGTCAGTGGAAAGAACATCAAAAGGCTTCGTCGCGAGATAGAGCAAATGGAAGATCGTTCTCGTAATAGAGCAGGATCTGTCAGTGCTCGTTTCATGGATGTTGTGGAACTACTCGAAGACCTTGGGTACATCGATGATTGGAGTCTCACCCCTAAGGGAGAAACGTTGTCGGGGATCTTCCACGAAAGCGACCTGCTTGTCGTGGAAGTGATGGACCGCGGAATTCTCAATGGCTTGTCGGTCAACGATCTTGTCGCTGTTCTCTCCACTCTCATTTACGAACCGCGTGGAGGCGATTCCGGTGGACCAACACGTTGGCCCTCAGACATCATTCGACAACGATTTAAGAGAATTGAAAAACTCAGTCAGCGACTACAAGATGCCCAACGCGAACGCGGGCTTCATGTCCATCGTTCTCCGCATGGAGGCCTCGCATTCGAAACCGCAGGGTGGGCATCGGGAAAACCTTTGTCCAAGATTCTTGACCCAGAACTCACTCCAGGCGACTTTGTCCGCTCAATACGACAACTCATTGATTTGCTTCGACAAATAGTGACCACGTCGAACAACGAAGAACTTCGTGCTACCGCAGAACTAGCGATTGCTTCCATCGATAGAGGAGTCGTCGCCGCCGCACAAGGGGCGAACGCATCATGACCATTCGAAAAGGTGAAGAGTGGGGTGTGCGCGTTCTGTGCCCCGATCATCGGGAAGTGGCCGAAGATGACTACGACGCCGCTCGTCACGATGCAGCGACCGTTTTCTCCGTCATACGTGGAGACCTTCACACAGCACTTGGACATCCGTCTGTTCCACTCGTAGGACACGAATGCACCGCGGTTCCCATTGATGCACTCAGATGTACCGTTACGGCCCCGTCAGGAGAGCAACGAGAGATCTTGGCAGTCTCGTCCGTTTCTCTTGGGTCGTGGTGGAAAGGACCGTTCATTGTGTTATCGAACAGTGGGTTCTACAACGGGCTCAACATCGCTCCACGATCTCACCCAAATGACGGCGAATTCGATGTGTTGTCAATGGACCCTGCACTTCCACTACGCCAACGATTCTTGGCCCGCCAAAAAGCACGCACGGGAACCCATGTGCCACACCCCATGATTTCTCTTCGCAGGAGCACACAGTTCACGCTCACCAAACAAACGTCCCGTGAGCGACTTGTACTTGATGGTCGCGCGGTCGACAACTGGTCACATGTTGAAGTATCGGTACTGCCTGATTACTGGACAGTGCTGCTGTAAGAGCTCAAATCGCGTCACCCATTCAATCCTCCGTCATAATGGAGCCATGAGTACTGAAGTAAACGAGCTGAAGCAACAAGCTTGTGACCGAATTGATGCTGTTGCACATCAGCTCATAGAAGTCAGTCACGACATTCATGCTCATCCAGAACAGAACTTCGCAGAAACGTATGCAGCAGAACTTCTCACTCGCACGTCTAGCGAGTTAGGGCTTTCCACCGAGCGCAACATGTACGGATGCGAGACGGGATTCTCAGGCGAAGTTGGTACTGGACCAACTGTGTGTGTCATGAGCGAGTACGACGCGCTCCCCGATATCGGCCATGGCTGTGGCCACAACATCATTGCGGCTGCCGGACTAGGAGCAGCGATAGGTCTTGCTGTGGTCGCCCCACGTGCAGGGGGCCGGCTTCGTTATCTCGGCACCCCAGCAGAAGAAGGCGGCGGCGGCAAATTGGTGATGGCCCGAAATGGCGCACTAGAGGGAGTGGACATCGCAATGATGGTTCATTCGGCAGACGCTGATCT
>B570J29032_109957752_pt1 | contig 10541 bp, 15 predicted proteins | sample LakMenEpi16Nov12_FD_29032 | JGI IMG/M metagenome (IMG submission 29032)
ATAAGCTCCATTTGTTTCAATTACATCTCCAACACAGGTTGACCTTATACCAAGAGCTTCATATTCAAGACTAAAGTCATTTTGTGCTTTTTTGAAAGCATCATCTAAAGAATTAGCATATACATTAGCCACTTCTTTGAACCGAATATCTAATTGACAAAATGTATTTAATTCTGAATTTGCAGGATGATATACACGATACTTTTGAAGTGATGTTATAGGTTCTTTTTCATCATACACTCTTTCATCTTCATAATTATCCATTTCTTCATCTAACATGTCCTGAAATAAATCATCTAAGCTTTCATCTACATCATCATAATATTCACTTAACATATTCCCTTCAATGCACATTTCCACTTCATCAAGAATAAAGTCAATGAAATGATATGTAAAAGAACTATCTTTAAGCTCTTTAAGAAAGTTGTAATGTTTCTGGAATTTCTCAACATCTTCTTCATGTGTACTTGAATTAAAGCACATGTTCTGAATTGTCACCTGTACTGAAACCAACAAATGACTAATAGCTCCATTTGCTTCTCTATAAGCAGAAATAATAGGAATAAGCTTATTAAGAGTGTTCTTAATAGCTTGTAATGTTTCTTTTTTCATAAGTTTTATTTGAGTTTAATAAAAGATTATATTTGGAATATTGAGTTTATTTATGTATATTTGTATAAATTAAACTCAATATGATATATTTTATAGGAAACAAAGAACAAGATATAGTTAAGATAGGAAAAACTAAAAATGTTGAAAATAGACTTTGGGAAATAAATACTCACTGTCCTTATAAATGTGAGTTATTCTTAACTATAGATGGAAAAGAAGCTATTGAAAAAACAATACATGAAATGTTTAATCAATTTAAAATGAACGGTGAATGGTTTCAATTTTCAACTGAAATTCAAGATTTTATAAATAATCCAAAAGAAATAGTATTAAATCCTTTGTTTAAAGATTTTAATATAAATACTTCATATTATAATAATGAAGACTTAAAAATCGTTGAAGATTTATACAAATTGAAAAAATCCAATATTGAAATCTCTGAAATAACAGGATTAACTATACATCAAGTTAGAAGAATTATAAGAAATAATCAACTTGCTAGAAAATATAGAGAATATAAAGGAACAACTATTGTTAGTTCAGAACAAGACTTTCAAAGAAATAAGCGTAAAAAGTATAGAACTCTTTATAAAAAAGGGATAATTACTAAAGAAGTATTATTAGAAGAACTTGCAAAATATCCAACTAAACGTAATTGTCCCAAAAATACAATTGAATATACCTAAACCTAATAAATAGAGAGTAATGTCAAGCAATGAACAAAAGTTCGGCAACGCTTTTCATAAGTATAAACTAACATTACTCTCTATTTATCAGACCTAATCCTATTACGGATTATGCACTCAATCTTTAAAATAATCTTTTACTAAATCTCTACCTGAATAATCTTGTCTTGAACAAGCATCATCTAAAATGTCATTTGGGCAATTTTCACAAAGCTTAGAAACAAGCTCCATATTCTTGTTACACAAATCTGACCACAATACATACAAGTTTGTTCCCTTTAAAGAAGGAACCTGTTCCAACTTAATAGCAATTGGAATACTGTATTTTAAGTTTTCAGGAGAGAACAATTCCATAAGAAATGTCATTGCAACTGGATTTCCTTTTGCATAATTCATAATCATACCAATCATAATAATAATTTTTGAGTTTGACATCATTAATGTTTCGTCCAAGTCTGGTCACAAACTGATTTTATACTCTTCTTGGCTGAGTTTATAGTCTTGTCTAATGGAACATTAAAGACTTAAACAAGGCTGCTAATCCATCAATAATATATGCATTACTGTCATAGTTATTAATATAGCACTTACAGCACCTTGTTGATTAACTAAAGACCTAAATAATCCAATTGTTCTTGAGTAACTCCTGTTGCTTTAGCATATTCAGCTAAAGTTATTTCTTCACAAGAAATGATAGGACATGTCTCTACAATAGGAAATTCATCTTCTGCAATTGGGTCATAATACCAATCTATATTAACATCAATAGATGTTAAATTAGGTGTAGTAGAATAATGAATAAAAGGCATTCCATGCTCTTCATGTATATATTTAAAGAATTGCATAATAAGTGTGATGCTGATTAGACAACATCGATTTATTAACAAATTAATAAAATTCTCTAACCTTATTACAGGAATTACAGAGAATACCATTACGGATGTGGAATGACAACTATTGCCAATCCCACTCTTGCAGTCCTTCTAAGGTGGTTACACCAATAGAAGTAATAATCAAAGCAGTATGTTTCATGCTTTTATTATTTAGTAATGAAGAAATCTCCCTGTTAACGTACAGAGAATAAAACGTTATTTACCTTTGAAGTCTTCATCAAAACTACTATCAAATAAACATCCTAATGCAACACATATTACTATTGTTCCCAACACACAATAAGCAGGATGTTGAGCCACTTCTCTGAAGCTGCCACCAAATAATCATGCAATAGCAGGAACAATCGAATACAAGAAACAGTAGCATATAACGTATACCACTGTAAGAACCATAAAACGGATTAACTTTTCCATAACAGATAAATATTTAAAGAATGAATAAACATAGAAAAGCATATACACAAGTCCTTGACAGGAGAGTGTATATGCCCTGTGAATAAATTACAACGGAAACTTAAACTTAAACCAACCAAAGGACTTAGCTCTAATAAAACATTGAGCTATACTAATATGTTCACAAGATTCATCTCTGAAACCTGTAATATGATTATCAACACCTTGTTCAGGTTTTATAGTAGTATAACCAACTTTTCGAACATATCCACCACCATGTTTCTGTTCTACAATAAATGTAGTACCAACAGGAGATGTGAGAATATTAAAGAGATTCTTACTCTGAAAAGAATAAGTGTGGTCTTTAACATAATCAGAATTACTTAAAGAACGCTCTTCAATAGGACAATTATAATCTACATGAATAGAATAATACTTATCAATAACCTTATTGGCTTGATTAGCACTAAGCTGAATACAGGAAATGAACTTTTCCATTTTAAATATTTTATTGTTTTCTGTTTCGATGCTCAATTACATCATCATCAGCAAAGAGAATACTCTTTGGACAGATTAGCATATACTGCGGTTTCAACATGGGAATATGATGTCAAAATGATATTGTTTTGATATCAAATGAGTGATTCTATACCCTATTTGTACTCATGTCAGTGCAAATTTGTACTTGTTTCACGTGGAACATTATATAATATCTACATGTATTAATACACTATTTATTAGATATTATCTAATTCAATTTAAAATATGCCGAGAAAATACAAAACCAATTTGATATTATTCAACAATTGTTCATATTATTGAATAATATCAAAATTAAGCTCTTTTTATGGGTGGATTTGGGCTGATTTAAAAAAGGACAGGGATAAATATCCCCGTCCGTTATTCTTCAATCATCATCCCATTAAGGAGTCGGAACTGCATTCTCCTGCAATTCAGCAGTGGCAGTCACTTTCTTTTCCTTCTTTTCAGGAGTTACACCAGCCAAAGCTTGTGTCAAAGCAGTGATACCGGCAAGGTATTGGTCAGCCCTTTGCTTTTGAAGGTTACGTCCACGGCCTTTAAATGGGACATTTGTCAGCCACACATTAGGTGAGCGTGTCATTTTGCCAGCAGAATCGAACTGTGGTTTTGCCACATCGAACTTCATAGCACCTTCATACTTGCCTGTGGCATCATCATAACCCTTCAGGAATTCTTCAAATTCATCTTCACTGATGCGTACTTCTGTACTTTTTACCGGAATCCTTACGCCTGTAGGAGAAATATAATTCTCACTTGTAGCTTCCACCTCTTCACTGAGGATAAGAATTACGGTGTCTGCATTTACACCTGATTGAGTGTCAATAGTTTCCACTTCAATTGTGGTCTTCCTCATACGGGACAAACCTGCTAATAGCTCATGTTTAATAGCCATAATGTTTACTTTTTGTTTAATTAATAAAAAATCTATGTATCATCTAATATGTAGCCTTGCTTGTTTGGTTTAAAAAAATAACACAAACCCGCAAAGAGCTTGTGTTATTTGTAAGTGAATACATTAGTGTTGTAGTATTATCTGTTTTCTAAATTGGCTTCAATTTCTTTTTTAAACTCAACTTTATCCAATTCCATCTGAATCCTGTCTTCTGGAGTTATTACACCATCAAATATATCTGGATATTTACGGCAGATTCTTTGAGCAACCTTCCCATCAATCATCATTTTTAACCATTTCTGGTAATTGGATTCAAAACCAAGAATGATGTAAACATACCCTTTGATATCCTTTCTGAATGGGTCAGGTCTGTTATAATGGTCATCAAGATTGAGATAATTCATTTTAACATCATAATTCTTGAGCCTTATTTCAACTCCTTGAACATAGCAGTCAGAAACTTCATCAAAGAAGAATACATTATCAATTACTTCTTTGTTCTGGAATATGAGCTTCATAAACTCATTTAATGCATAACTAGTCATAATATAACAAGGATAGTAAGATATCAGCTTTTATTTTATAACCAACGATAATATTGAGTGTTCCCATTCATTCCAAAGTACTGATTATCAGTAGTGTGTTCAGCTTTTACACCAAATGCAATCCAAGTTCTGTAATAGTCATCATCAGACATATTAAGAGACTTCTTTACACTGATATCAAATCCCATAAGCTTATTTATCATGGTTTGATAGTTAAACTCTGAAACATATACTTCTTTTGGAAAATTAGGATGATGTTCAGTATTAACATCAATAGTCAATTTGATACATTCCTTTTTAGGTTCAAAATACTTGCTTTCTGTTGTGTACAGCATAAAAGATAATTTGTGGGAGAGAGTTCATCACCCTCTCCCGATTAGAAAATGGGTTACTTAACAGCATAAGGATTAAAATCACCAAATACTTCCTTGTACTTTGCATCAGAAAGAATACCATGAGCTTTACGAGCTTCATTCTTGAGAGCATTCTCTGCAACACCAAGAATCTGTAAACTCCTGCGTGAAATGGCTACAACCTTCACATGTTCAGCAAGCCAAACAGTACCATCCCAATTCTTCTTAGCCTGATAAGCATCAATCATACACTTATCAAGACTCAGTTCAATTGCCTTTGTTTGTTCACCACCAGCAGTTTCACAATCCAAATCCAACTCTGTAGCACTAACCAAATCACTCTGAGCAATCTCAAGAGGAATCTTGATAGTATCCACAGTGACAGAGAACTTCTCGGATATTTTCTTCCCCTGAACATTCATCCTTATCTGGTAAGTGCTATCAATGGTGATAGGTTCGAACAGCTTGAAGATGATGTTCACCTTCTTTTCACCATCAGGCTTTGTGTTATGCAACTCTCCCACCTTAGCAAAATCACCAGCAAGCACAGCTTCTGCAAGCTCCTTAGTGTGAGCAGCCTTGTCCTTACCAAGTTCATAGACTTCTTGGTCATAGAACCAACCCTTGTAGGAACGACCAAATGTTCCGTTATCATGGTCAATGCTAGACTTAGCACTTACATTTTCCAGAGCAGTCTGGAAGCTTTTCAAATTCAAAAGACTCGTTTTCATAAAATTGATTGAAGAATGATTCCCTTATTCTTTATTCTCTACTTGGGATTGAAAGAGATAACAGCATTTCTTTAGTCCTTAGAATAGCTGTCCTAAAACTGTCACCTTTTGGCAGGTTGATGACTACCTCTAATTAAGAAGATTAATGTAATTTCAACTGTTTTGCAGAGAAATATACCCCTTCTTGTTTAACAACATCCCAATAAATGAGATGATTTAGACAATTAGTAGTCCAAATTTGGGTATTGAACTGACCGTAGTCAGATACTCCACCTCTTTCATGGAGTATTTTAGAATCATTACTAACTCTTGCAGATTTAACTGCATTACCTGTCAATGTTCCAAAGAACGTTGTTCTAATTGTCATAATATGTCGTTGCCTGAATAGACAGGTTCAACTGACCCTTATTGTGATGGATATAAACATATTATTTTGACTTTTCTTTGTAATACAATTTTTACATTATTAATAGAATGAACATAGGGGTAGACCCGGTTTCACTTTCTTAACAAGGCATCATTTATCTTACTGTTCTCCAGCTTCACACATAAAACTGATAGGGGGTGTACACACACTTCTTATGTATTCCTATATGTTAACACCTTCTTAAAAAAATTATAAAAAATAGAAAAATTTGGAGTTATTAACTTTTTAAGTTATTTTTGTCCCATGTCTCAATTAAATGCCAACACTCCTTATATATATTGTTATATAAGGAAAGAAATTACGGGATTAGAGAATGATATGGAGGGGTATATCTTTGGAGTGAAGTCTCAATTGAATTATCCTCTCCTTTTTCATTTTCAGTCTTCTATAGGAGCTATATTTTGGAATATTCCTATAAGTGGTTTTGTGCATAATTTGGAATATGAAGATTTGGATTTATCTATTCTCGAAACTTGGGATTGCCAAAGTAATGCTATATCTGTTTTATGTTTTAAGTTTCTTCAGCATAAGAGAGTGGATGTATTTTGTAGAGATGGTATATGGAGGAGTGGAATTTATCACTTCACTATAGATGATTACGAAACGGATGTTAATGAAATAAATGTGGGTTATTCTCAAGATATGGATAGTAAGTGTTTTCACTTTATAGAACTTGATAATGGAAGATTTTGTGTGCATCCTAATAATATATTACGTTGGCATAATGCTGATTTTATTCATCCCTACGATAAAGAAAACCCTCCAAAAATAAAGTTGAATAATCCCAGAGTTAGTTCTGAAGATGTAGATTTATCATTTGCTAAAAGTGCTTATTATTTAAAATATGAAAGAACCAAATAGAGTACGTAAGAATCCTATACAATATAATATACAGTTAGATGAAGAGCAAAAGGCTGGTAAAGCTATAATTCTTCAATATCCTATTACATTAATTACTGGTCAGGCTGGATGTTTAGGATTAGACACAGAAGTATTAATGTATAATGGAACTTTTAAAAAAGTTCAAGATATTGTTGTAGGTGACCAATTAATGGGACCAGATTCTAAGCCTAGAAATGTATTATCTTTATGTAGAGGCATAGACCAAATGTATTGGATTAGACAAAATAGAGGAATTGATTATAGAGTTAATAGTAATCATATACTATCATTAATAAGAGTTCAAACTGCAAAATATCCAAGAATTGCAGTTGATGGTGTAAGAAAACAAGATTTTTCAAGACCTCCTATTCATCCTAAAAAGGAAACAGTTACAAATATAGAAGTTAATAGATATTTTGATTTGGGTTCTAAAAAACAATATATGGGATATATTTCAAATTGTCTTTTCTTTGAAGAAAAGAATTTATCAATTGACCCATATTATTTAGGACTTTGGTTAGGAGATGGAAGTAAAAATTGTATAAGAGAAATTACAGCAGCAGATTCTGAAATAATAAATTATTTAATTGACAAAGGAGCAAGAGCTAAATTAAATAGTAAATATGCATGGTTATTACCAATAAATTTAGAAACAGTTGAGTCTTTTAAAGATTTATTTTCAATTACAAATTCTTCAAAATTACCTGAAAAATTTATACCTAATGATTATTTGTTTAACTCAAAAGAAAATAGATTAAAATTGTTAGCTGGTTTATTAGATAGTGATGGACATTATATAAAAGATGGAAAATATTATGAAATAATAGTAAAAAATAAAAGATTAGCAGATAATATAACATTTCTATGTAGAAGTCTTGGTTATAAAACTAATCAAAGAGACAAGAAAGCTAGTATGAAAAGAGATGATGGTACTATATATAAATGTATTGTTCAAAGAATATCTATAATGACAGAAGATATTATACCTGTTATTATAGATAGAAAAAAGAATGAAATTGGTTCTGATTTTAAAAATAGAAAATACACAGGATTCAAAATAGAAAAAGATATTATTGATAATTACTATGGGTTTACACTTGATGAAGATAATCTTTTTTTATTAAAGGACTTAACCGTTACTCATAATTCAGGTAAAAGTTTAGTTGCTCTACAGACTGGATTGGATTTTGTTAATAGTAAGATGGGTAAGATGGTATTAACACGTTCTTTAGTAGAGGTTGGAGATGAATCAATGGGTTATTTACCCGGAGATGCTAAAGAAAAGTTAAGTCCTTATTTAGAAGCAGCAATGGAGAATCTTGAGAAATGTATGTCAAGACAAGAGATTTTAAAGCTTGTTAATGATAATAGGATTGTTGCTGGTCCTGTAAACTTCATGAGAGGTAAGACTGTAGAGGATGTGCTTATTGTAGAAGAGGGACAAAATCTTACTATAGGACAGATGTTAGCAGTTTTAACAAGAACTGGTAAGGAGGGTAAGATTATTATTACTGGTGACTTGGCTCAAAAGGATAGAAGAAAGGAAAGAAGTTATGGAGCATTGGACTTAGCAATTGATTTAGCTAAGGACTTACCTGAATATATAGGATGGGTAAAACTTAATGGTCAGCATAGACATGATGTGGTTAGTAAGATAAATGACTTAATTTATTCTGATAAATATAAAAATAGGGTATTCCCTGAAAACTAATGGAAAATAAAAGCTTAGTAGATAAAATGAAACCCTTACAGATATTATATAATCTGGATAAGGCTGGTGTAAATGTGGAGAACTTACATATCAGTACATTTACTAAACCTTTAGAAGAATCTGTAGAACAATGGTTGGGTAGAATATTTGATAATAATAAAGAAGTATTTGGAGAATACACAAAAGAAGATTTTATAAATAATGCATTATATGGACGGTAGAACATTTATTGACAATTTAGAAGATATCCCTTTAAGGGATGATATTAAAAGTATGTCTTTAAAAAGTCAGAAAAATCTTGAAAATTGGATTGATACTTTAACAAATTCTATATTTCCAAAAGAATGTATAGATACCCCAATGTTAAAATTTAAAGATGTAAATGATGGAGATGGTTTCAAGATAGAATATATTAATCCAAGAACTCAAGAAAAACAAGAAATTTTAGATAGAGAGAGAGGTATATTTTCTTATACAGAATATTTAACTGAAAATCAGAATAATAAACCTATATTTGCACAATAAAGTTAATCGCTTTATCAAGCATAATCAGGTTTATTATGGAAAATAAAAGAAAAATATGGAAAAACTTATAGCAACGATATATTGTCTTGATAAAGAAGATACTATAACTTATGGAGAACTTATGAAAGATAAACTTGGAAAAGATATTGTTATTCCAAAAAGATTAGCAAGTTTAAAACTTCGTAAAAATAAATTAATTCAAGAAGATTATATGCATAAAGATTATATAGCTGGAATTGACCCATACTTAGATGATAATAGTGTTCATTTTTATCAAAGGGAAGGAGATATGGATAATCTTCCTGAATCTACTATTACATATTCCAATACATCTCCAGAAGAATTAACAGAAATATTTATGAAACAACCTATTCAGTTACAACAATATGTAACTATAGAAGAGGCTATAAAGAAGTTAACAGAAGAATTATCACAGGATGAAGAACATTATATAGCTTGGAAAGCTGCTATTGCTATGTCTTTTAAAGATGAAGTGTATAGATTAAGACCTGTTACTAATAGATGGAATAGTGACATTGTTCATAAAATTGCTAATAAAGCAGCAGATAACTTTTTAAAACAATTAATAGGATGAATACCAAAGATTTAATATTATATAATGATAATCTTCTACCTAGTCAAAAAATAGAATTTCTTATATCTGGTAAAATACCAAAAATGGCAGATTATATGGAAGTAGCAGAAAGGGTTTATTATCATGTAAATCCTGAAACTAAAATGGATGTTCCTAATTCTGCTTATATTACTACAGAAAAATGGTATCATGAATGGTGTAGAGATACTGAAACTGATTTGGATTTATTTAAATGGATACTTAAAAATAAAAAATAAACAATGAAAACAAAAATTTTTGAAGCTTTAGGACAAGCTTCTATGTGTTGGTCTGAAATTCCAAACGGAGTATTTGATTCTTCTAAAGTATTAGAAGTAGGTAATGAACTACTAAAAAGTGTTTATACTACAGAAGGAGTACAAGAAATAATAAATGATTTAGATGGTTCTGAAATAGAACTTATTAATGATAAGTGGCATAGTTTCAAAGAACTTTATGAATTCAGGAAGATGTATAATGCTGCTTTGTTCAATGAATGGGCTAATCATACTTGGGTTAGAAAAATACAAGGGGATACTGTAACAGGTATAAAATTTAGTGTCCATAAGTCATGGAAGCATTATGATGGAGAACTTTGTTTTGGTGGAGGATGGTTTATAGTTAGTGCTATGTTACCTACAGGATTGATTTCCAATCATTATGAAGCTAAAGATTGGGATATGTTTAAGATTCCTGAAGTTGAGAAAGCTCTTTTCGAGTATGATGGACATACAG
>B570J29032_109957746_pt1 | contig 10530 bp, 10 predicted proteins | sample LakMenEpi16Nov12_FD_29032 | JGI IMG/M metagenome (IMG submission 29032)
CGCCAGAACTGTGCTCCCCAAATTTCCTGTTCACCATGAATGGTGGCATTGCGGGTGAATTCGTTTACCGTAAGATCGAACCGGATTCGGGGTGAAAATCCGTAAACGGTGCTGAAACGGAGTGCGGTGCTGCAAATTTTTGAATCTTTACGTTCTTCAAGAAGGTACTTTTCAAATTTCACTTTCAGTTCGGCATATAAAGAAACCGGCCTTAATTCGGAAGTTTCTGTAACAAAAGAATCGGGGTTTGGCATTTTACCGTAATTGCTGCAAGTACTTGCAAAAACAAAACGTTGAACACCAGCTGCTTCTGCTGCTTCAAATAAAGCAGCACTGGCCATCCAATTGGTTTGCTCTGCTTCTTCGCTATATTTTTTGCATGCGGGATCGCCAACAATGGCAGCGAGGTGGGCTATGGCATCAATACCTTCGAGCGCTTGCTGAACTTCTGATGCATTGCGGATGTCGCCCAGTAAAAATTCAAAATCAGGGTTCAGCATCAATTCGTACAATGAATCGCCTCCAAATTTTAAACTATCGAAACCACGTACTTTAAATCCTTTGCTTAATAACTGGCGAACCAAAACAGAACCTATATAGCCTGCAGCTCCTGTAACCAATACCTTCATAATAGTGTAAGATTTTACGCTGTAAAGTTAAGGGATAAGAGAGGTTTATACATTATTTTATGATACAGGCAGGGTTGCCCACCACTTTTACATTATCGGGTATATCTCTGATAACCACTAAACAAGCCCTTACGGTAACATTTTTACCAATGCCGATATTTTCTTTTATCACCGATTTAGCGCCAATAAAACTGTTTTCCCCTACACTAACATTTCCACATACCACCGCCCCTGCCCCGATAAGAACAAAATTGCTAATCTTACCTTCGTATCCTATAAATACCATGTTGGCAGGTATGGTTTGAGGATTTCATTTGTAATAAGAATTTATTCCAAATATTGCTCTCCAGCAGTTCTTAAAGTTTTGGAAAGTGATTGATATAGCTTCTGTTAATGATATCTTCCATTGTAAACTTATAGATCTGTTCATCAACTTCCAGGTATGCCCAGGGTTGCAGGTAGGTGGTGGCCTTTATTCTTCTTTCTATTTCTTCCCTATCCATATCTGTGGTCAAACGGCAAAGCTCATTGAGCTCTTTTCGGAGATAGGGCTGACGTAGCCATTTTTCAGTGGATGCGGGTAAATTTTCTCCGTTCATGAGGAGGTATAATAGCTCATAAAATGTATAGAGTATCTCACTATAGCATCGTTGGGTAATGGAATAAACCGTATCATTTTCAAAAACAGGAAATCGCTTTACAGCAACTATATCGCCGGTGTCTACTTTTGCTTCCATATGGTGGCAGGTTATTCCAAAAACATCGGCATTATTATAGATGGCAAAATTAGTGCAGCCAATACCGGGATATTCTGGTGGACCGGGATGAAAATTTATTGCCGCCATTGATGCATTGTCTAAAACAGCTTTTGGAATGATCCATTGTGACAGGTACGAAATTAGCAAATCGCCTTTCCATTCAAAAAGTTCTTTAGGAAATGGCTCATTCCGGGTGCTATGAAAAATAACCGCTTCCGGATAATGTAAAAGAATAAAAGCTGCTGCCATTGAAGAAAACTCATCATTGGCTTTGCAAATAAATAAAATACTGAGGTCAGCTTTCTTATTCTCTTTCATTTTGCTATTATGATTGATTACAAAAGTTATATTATTTCACCTTAATAATTGTCCATAGTTTTCCAATATCACTTCGTGTATCCGTTCACGGTCATATAAATCAGCTATTTTTTTATGAAGATCATGGGCAATTTTTGACACCTCATCTGTATTTTCTATTGCATACTTCAATTTATCATAAAGGTCAATTTCATTCGTCACTTTAAAAACCAGTCCTGTTTCGTTGTGCCTGATGATATCTGTATTACCCGGGATATCAGAACAAACCACCGGAAGTTGCATTGCCCCTGCCTGCAAAATTACATTTGGAAATCCTTCTCTGTGGGATGGATGCACAAAAATGTGGGCTAACGACATATAATATTCTACTGAATCACTCCACTTAACATGAACAATGGAAATATCTCTCTCAATGATCTCCATCGTTTCGGTGCGCAGTGGATCTAACAGAGGTTCAAACGGGCCCACAAGGATAAGTTGCAACGGAAATGATTTTTTCAATTGCTGAAACACGCTGATCAATTCTTCAATACCCTTATCTTTTACCATTCTGCCTACACATAGAATTTTCAATGCCGATGATGCTGGTATTGTTGCAGCAATCTTTTCCAGCATATCTTTCTGTAAATTATTTTTTGAAAATTTTTTAAGGTCAACGCCATTCGACGATCCGTTACCTATCACTTTCAATTTATTTTTTCCGGTAAGATTTTGGGATAAGATGAAATTCATCATCGAATTGCTATTGGGCCAAACATGGTTAGCTGCACCGTAAGTAAGCCTTTCGGTAAAAACTAGTAATTTCCGTTTGAAACCTTTTTCTATCATCAATGGCAATCCGGCAACAGTATGTATCCGTATCTTGACACCGGCACTTTTTGCAGCCAGCATTCCTAACAATCCTGCCTTGGGCGTGTGGGTATGAACAATATCGGGACGGTATTTCCTGATAAGCTTTCGCAGTTTGAAAAAATGAACAAGATCCTTAAATGGAGTGATCTTTCTGGTCATTGGAACGATAATGTGTTCGCAACCTTCATTCCTGATCACATCGTCACGCTCAATTCCATCGGCACTGATCAAAATAACATTGTACCCGTGTTCCCGCATGAAACGAGGCTGGCCTGCCAACAGCACTTTAAAAGCCATGGGTACTGTTGTAATTCGTATGATCGTTTTACACATGATGGATTACTTATTCAAATAAACTTTTGCATACCATACTTCCATGCAAAATAACGTCCACAAAATTTTTGCCCTTTTTTCTGATGGTACCTTTATCGAATTATTCAATAATTTATGGGTAAATGCCGGATCAACCAGATTACGGTTAAGGGCAGTTGCAGCCGTTAAATAACCATGAATCATTTCTTTTAATTCAGTATCCACCCAGTTTTTTAAAGGTATTTCAAAACCTCTCTTCGGTTGATTGATCAGGATTTCGGGTAAATATTTTTTGGCAAGATTGCGAAGTAAAAACTTTGTTGTGCCACCATATATTTTGTATTTGTCGCTCATTCCGGGTGCATATTCCAATAATTCCTTACCCAAAAAAGGACTTCTCCCTTCCAGCGAATTAGCCATGGTTGCAATATCCATTTTTACCAACAAGTCGCTGAAAAGATTGGTATCAAAATCCATATTCATGATCTTTTTCAATCCGCTCATAGGAGAATCAGCAATAACGTTGAAGTTAGAACGCATTTGTTGCAGATAATCAAATGATGGAGTGCTTATATATTTTTCATAATCTTCGAAAATATCCAACCCGGCAGATAAATAAATTTCCAAACTCGATTTTGAAGCAAATGAAGCAAGTCGATATAAATAATTATACTTTGATTTTTTATTTACCGGCATTGGGAGGAAATTCCTTATCAAACCGGCTGACTTATTTATCAGCCTATTTTTAATGAAAAAATCGTACTTCGAAAAGGGTACATACCGACGGTACCCGCCAAATAATTCATCAGCGCCATCGCCATTCAGTATTACTGTAACATGTTTTTTCGCTTCCTTACTCACATAATAAGAAGGAATGGCAGAACTGTCGAAAAAGGGTTCTCCATAATTGCACAATATCTTTTCAACATCATTCTTAAGATTTAAGAAAGAAATTTTTATTTCAGTATGATGAGTATGATATTTTTCAGCAACCAATTTTGCAAGGGGAGCTTCATCGTATTCACCCGCAAAGGAAACGGTGAAGGTTTTCAAATTGCTGTTGTACTTACTTGCAATGGCAGTGGCTAGTCCGCTATCAATTCCACCGCTCAGGAAGCAGCCAACTTCCAGATCACTCGATTCAAGTCTGCGCTTTACTGCCTGGTTAAGCAAGAAGTCGGTTTTTTCAATACTTTCTTCAAAGCTATCCGGGTTTTGTTTTACATATTGATCATGGATGTTCCACCACCTGTACTCCCTAACTTCAAGAGTATGGCAATTGATGTTGAGATAGGTTCCGGCAGCCAATTCTTTTACATTGCGGTAAGGGGTATGGTTTCTGTAAAAAACCCCAAGCCGCAGGTAATGGTAAAAATTTGCTATTTCCATTTCCAACGGCAACTGACTTTTTAAGCCGTTGAGTTCACTGGCAAACACAATTTTTTCTGAATCCTGATAAAGGTAAAGTGGTTTTTTTCCTGCCCTGTCTCTTGCCAAAAAGAGGGTTTTCAGATGGCTGTCGTAAATAGCGAAAGCAAACATGCCATCCAGTAAATGGAGCATTTCGGCGCCCATTTTTTCGTATAGCAACAAAAGAGTTTCCGTATCGGAATAGGAATTACCAATTAATCCAAGTGAAATACGGATTTCCTGATGATTATAAATTTCTCCGTTGAAAATGATGGTATACCTGTTGCGGAGCTGCATGGGTTGTTTCCCCCCACCAATATCAAGAATCGATAAACGGAGGTGATAAAAATCTACCCGGTCGACGGAAAAACTATTTTGTTCATCGGGCCCACGATGAAGCATCACCTCACGAAGCACGTTGTAATTGAGCTTGAAATTTACGGCACCGGCAATACCACACATCTTATGAAAAATTAGATGAGGCAAAATAAGTTCATATTGTTGAATGCAGTATGATTATTTAGGACAAATTTGTTTGCCATGCTTCCCGGATAAACCATATTAACTACTGATGAATTTTTTTGATTATGCCGTTTTTGTAATTTATATCATCATCTTATATCTACTGTTTGCATGGTGGAGGAAAAAAAAGACCCGCTGCTCAGGAAACATCATCTGCAGGGATTCTAGTTAATAAAATTCCTATACTTCCATTTTTTACCAACGGCATGTTATTCATTCTTTAATTCAACAACAAGCTAAAAAATAAGCCCGGCATGATAGCCGGGCAATTTGTGGTTTGAGGGTACTTATGATAAAAATTATGCGGTAGCTGTTTTAGAGCCGTTATCCATACGTGGAAAAAAAATGTTGTAATATAAAGTTTTGATAGGTGCAAGAAAAAGGGCTGAGAAAGAAAGAGCCTGTTGTGCCTGCATCTTCGTCAATATGGTTTGTGGTGTTGCCTTATAATTGCCTTTGAGGGCATCAACCATGGGCCAAATGATGAAATTGAGTTTTCGCAGCTTATCCGTTTTCTGGAACAACACTACCAATCCGGAAAATGCAATAATGAAGGCGAAATAATGAGCCAGTGCAAGTGGTTTGTTTGCACACTTTGATTGTAAAATCTGAAACCGGTTCCTTACATAATAATACATCTTCCACGAACTTTTACAATCCCAATCATGTTTGTAGGTATATCCTGATGCGGGATGATAATGCACACTTCGGGTGATTGTCTTCACCGGAATCTGATAACGTTTTACAATCCGGTAATAGTACTCGGTTTCATCTCCCCATAAATAAAGCTGTGCATTCGGTGTACCTACTTTGGCAATAATGGTTCGATGAATCAGTGTTCCGTTGAAAGGATGGCCGATGCCTTCAATTACCTCTTCCTTCACCTCATCGATGCTTGAATAATTCCTTGTATTCCAAACAAACGATTTCCGGTCTTGTTTGTCAATTACTGCACAATTCAGTAATGTCCGTTCATGGCCTTCGTGTTTGAGGAGCATTTCCAAGGCATCCTGAGCCGGGTATCCGTCGTCCTCCATACACCAGATCCAGGCAAAATCATTTTTGTATGCCCAGTTGATTCCGATATGGAAACCCCCTGCAGATCCTACATTTTGTTGGGTGATATGAAAGAGGTCTGGTTGGCTATCAAGCCATACAGCAGTATTATCAGTACTGCCATTATTCACTACAAGAATAGCATCTGGCTTTCGGGTTTGCGCATGTAGTGCATGTATACATTCCTGAAGCAGTTGCTGGTGATTATGAGAAACAACCAGTGCAATCACTTTCTCCATAGGGTAGGTTTAGGTTTTTTGTAGGTTTATGGTATCCCTTTAACGCTGCCCATTGTGGCTTATTGTACAAATAACAAATTGTATTTTAGATGGAGTGAAAGTGGCAGCTGATATTCGTAAATCTGCCTCGTAATATTACGTGGTTGTATCGGTATTTGAAAAAACTAAAAGAGGTCCCTTTGCTTTCCAGCATCGGTGAAATTTATGGGTGAACTGCTGCTCTAAAATACGCTGCTCAATTTCCTCTTCAAAGCAAGGTAATGATGCACCGGTGATAAAACCGGTGGAAAATTATGATAGGGTACAGCATTCTGTGTTATCAGGCAATGTTGAATTAATCTTTTACCCTAAATAGCATTTGATTGATAAGCAACCGCATATGAAAGCTCTAATGGGTACCTTGTTAGCCATGCTGGGCGATACCTTGTATGGAACGATTTTGCCCCGCTCAAATGCGCCGGTGAGCCCATCAAAAGAAATGAACAGGGTATACCTATCCGTTAGTTTAATCATGAACCCATCCATTTTTTATACCATAGCTGAAACATCAAAAGATACCAGAATAAGCTATTATAATTCCTGTCGCCTTTGAAAAACTGTTGCATGATATGATGCACTGCAGTTTGGTTGAACAACCCATGTTTTGCAAAGGCGGCATCACTCATAAATTCATCTGCATAGTGCTTTAAATCATTGCGCAACCAATCGAATACCGGTACCCCAAAACCCATCTTAGGCCTTTCCATGATTTTTTTGGGCACATAATCATGTACGATATTTTTTAATAAATACTTTTTGTTTCCGCCTTTCATTTTTAGCGATTCAGGCAGTTGGGCAGCAAACTCAATGATGCGATGATCAAGTAGCGGCTCCCTTCCTTCGAGGGAAATACTCATGCCGGCCCGATCTACTTTAGCCAGGATATCATCGGGCAGGTAAGTTTTATAATCTACTGCCAGCAACTGATCGAGTGTGCCGAGATCTTTCCGCAACAGGTGAGCAGAATTGAAAAATGAATCCGGATGTGCAGTTGGTTGTTTAAGCAAATCAATCATCTGTTCATCGGTATATACCTGCGACAACAACTGATCGAGTATATGCGTAACTGTGAGTTTATCTTCCTTCAACAGTTTTGAAAAACGAGCCTTTTTAATGGGTACCGCTTTATTACCGGTTATCTTAATGAGCCAATCGTTAGGAATGTATCGAAGCAGGCTGCCAGCAGGATTACGGATGAAGGTGGGAAATTGTTTTATCTTGTTATAAAAATCAAGGGCAAGCGGGTATTTATTGTAGCCGGCAAAAATCTCATCCCCGGCATCAGCACTTAAAGCAACGGTAACCTGCTGGCGGGCCAGGCGGCTTACCAGAGTAGTAGGTATGATGGAGGAATCGCCAAATGGTTCATCGCAATAGAACGGGATATCCGGAATGATATCCTGCGCTTCTTTGGTGGTGCAATAATGCTCTGTATGGTCGGTTCCTAAATGATTCGCCACTTTGGCTGCATAAATCGCTTCATTGTGGTCCTCTTCATGAAAGCCTATAGTGAATGTTTTTAGTTTTTCCGTTTGATTGGCTTGCAATAAAGCAGTTACGGCAGTGCTGTCGTAACCACCACTGAGAAAAACACCAACCGGCACATCAGCCACCATGCGGTATTTACAAGCAGAGATTAATAGTTTTTCAAGGCTTTGTTGGGCTTCTGCTTCTGAAATGTCAATTTTGGGTTGATTATAAAAATGATACACATCCCAGTAAGGTCTGATTTCGAAAGAGCGGTTGAGTAAGGAGAAATGCAACAGGTGGCCAGGTAGTAATTTGTGGCTGTGGTTGAAAATAGCTAATGGCGCCATGATATAACCATATTGCAAAAACTGATGCAATGCTTGTTGGTTGATGGCTTTTTTGAAACGGGGATGCTGATGAAAACTTTTTAATTCGGATGCAAAAAGGAAAAGCCCTTCGTGCCAGTAATAATAAAATGGCTTTACACCGGCTCGGTCGCGAAAACAAAAAATGGCTTCCTGTTGTTTGTCATAGATCACAAAAGCGAACATGCCAATAAAATGTTCCATCATCTTTTCGCCCCAGGCTTCCCAGGCATGAAGGATCACTTCGGTATCTGATTGGGTATGGAATTGATGGCCTTCCTGCAGCAATAATTCTTTTATTTCACGGAAATTATAAATTTCACCATTGAAAATAATTGCAAATTCTTTATACCACATCGGCTGAGATGCAGCTGCACTTAGGTCGATAATAGAAAGCCGGCGATGCCCGATACCCAGATCGCAATCCGGCAAACGCTCAAAAGCATAACCACTGCCATCAGGCCCCCGGTGTGCAAGGATATCGGTGCATTGCTTTAAGATTTCGGGAGAGGAACTGTGTTGATAGTCGATAAATCCGGCAATGCCGCACATGAAATATTATTTTTAGAACTGCTAAATTAAGGAATAAGTATTTGTGGCTTACTAATACCGATTGGACAAACAATATAGTCCAATATCGGCTATCGCCTCATTGTACTAGTTGTTTGATACCATCGGCATATAAGATTTATAAAATATTGGTATATTCTATAAATCACATTGGTATAACATGCCCAATCGATGATTCCCCTTTCCGCTTTACCAGTTGATAGATCGGGGGTTAAAAATGCAATTTTCAATTCATCGTGGTTTTGTTCAATCACCTTCATGCATGCATCTTCAATTTATGAGTAATAAAAAAATTACGCCAGTATTTACCGGATAGCCCCAAAGCACATAACAATACTACCATATAAGAGCACAAATTGGCAACGGCTGCTCCTATTGCCCCAAAACTGCTGATGAAAAAATAATTGAACAATAAGCTGCACGCTATACAAATTACCGATAAGGTAAGAATCTTCTTTTTTTCTTTATAGTAAAGCAGAAAGGAATAAAAGAAATAGGCAATCGTCCAAACAAAATAACCTATACAAAGCAAGAAAGCATATTGAAGGGCGGAATGATACTTTTCATTGATAAAATAATGATACGCCAGTGGCATAAAAATAATCACCAGTAAAGTACCCATTATCATTACGCCGATGTATAACCGAAATAATTTTTTGATCAATTGATAATCAGCTTCCGGAGCAGAGAGTTGCTGATAAATTCTTGGAAATACATATTGCAGCAATGCGGAAGAAAGAACAATTATGATTGAGCCGAATGTTGTAGCAATACTGTAGATTCCAACTGTTTCATTGTTATCGGTGGTGTGGGCAGATAGGAAAAATTTATCAGATGAGCCCATGCAAAAGATACTTACCTGCATCAGCATAATGGGCAAAGCATAGATTAATTCGTTACGGATAAAACTCTTTCTCACTTTTCCAAACAAATAGCCCTGTTTGTACATATACACGAAACCGCAGAAACTGATTACAGCGTAAGCGAATATTATCCCGCTTAAACGACCCTGCCATCGCAGCGCAAAAACCACCACCAGGAGAACGGAAAGGCCCAGTTCCAGCATGATTTTCAACAGGTTTGCCCTGAAATAGATACCCGGCTTCTGGTTGTTGCGTACGAGTCCGAAAAACTGTTCATGGCAAAATGTAAGGAAGGTGATGAAAGGAATCAACCAAATAAAAGGCTCCGGGAAACCGTAACGGTCAATCAAGGTATGCCTGAAAAAATACAATGCCATCGTGGCAATCAAACTTACCATCATCGACATGGCAAATCCGGTAGTGAATAAATCGCGGAACTGTTCTTTTGGCAATTTGAAAAAATCTGCACCGGTTGAATGGATAATTCCCATTGAAACAAATGGCATAAGAAAAAGGATACTGGTACTGAATAGACTCAGCAAACCATTTTCGGAGGGCGTAATATAATATGGATTCGTAAAAATGAATAAGAGTAAGAAAGATGCACCCTTGGCTAAAAAATTAGTTCCGGTATAAATACCAATCTGCCTTATGGAAGGATGCCGGAGTTGTTCAAATAAACTTTTGATGAACCGCATCATGACTTTGTTTTTAATGCGGTACTTTATTGCAGATGATATCAAAATGATAATCTTTGTATTGATTGGCGTAACTCGAGTTTACCTTAACTGGTACAAGTTTACCGGTATAACCAAGCTCTTGTAAAAAGGTAAGTAAAAGTGTCGCCGAAGCGCCTTGCTCAGGGAGGTTTTTATCATCGAGCTCAATAGATAAAAGGGGTACAAATCGGTTCATTGTTGTAATTAATCGCCTTAGCACATTCAGGTATCTTGTTTTAACAGAAAGTTGTTTCCTCAATACAAACGGCTAACCTCATTATTATCCAGTTGATAGGTTTGTCCACTTTCGCTGCAAATAGCCCTTTGATGCTGATCAAATCGCAATTTTTGTCCGTACTCACTCATCCACCCGCTCTGCCTCGCCGGGTTTCCCACCACCAAAGCATA
>B570J29032_109957743_pt1 | contig 10523 bp, 18 predicted proteins | sample LakMenEpi16Nov12_FD_29032 | JGI IMG/M metagenome (IMG submission 29032)
ACTATTAATGTAAGACACAGGAGAAAATGATGACTAATCCATTCCGTGATCAAGAGAAATTTATGCGTGCCTGCGACCAAAGTGTTGGCGAGCCTAATCAAACACAATTTCTCTTATATAGGGATCTAATCGAAGAGGAATATAAAGAACTGCAATTTGCTCGTGATAGAGTTGAAGAACTTGATGCTTTGATAGATATCTTAGTTGTAACAATTGGTGCTATCCATAGCATGGGTGCCGATGCCGAAGGTGCTTGGAAAGAAGTCATAGCAACGAACTTCGCCAAGATCGATTTAGAAACAGGAAAAGTTCGCAAGCGTGAAGATGGTAAGGTTTTAAAACCAATAGGTTGGACACCACCAGATTTAAAACCATTTGTTACATGATAAGATTCTTATTTTTAGTGCTGTTTTTAACCGCGTCAACGCTGTGTTATTCTCATTCTAGCATTGTCTATAACTATACTGACAATGTTTTAGAATATGGTGAAGACATGAATAAATCACGTCCGATCGCATCGTTAACAAAGTTAATGACTGCACTATTGATTGTTGAATCAAATCTTGACCTTACTGAGGAAGTAAAATACAAAGGCGGTATTTGGCGAACAAGCATGGTATCAAGGCAAGAACTACTAGATTCTTTATTGATACGAAGCGATAACGCAGCTGGGGATGCACTGGCAAATAGCTGGCCAGGCGGTAGAAATTACTTTATCAAAGCAATGAATGGGCGTGCAGAACAATTAGGAATGACACAGACTAAATTTTTCGATCCGCACGGATTAGATAAAAGAAATATTAGTTCTGCTAAGGATCTTGCTAGATTAATTATTGAAGATAGCAAACACAAGCTAATTGCTAATATCTCAACAACCAAATACCTAATGATTGAACGTAAAAATAAGAAAAAGATTTCTTATGTTTCTATTGGAAATACTAATAAAACACTCTTGTTTGAGTTTGATGAAATTATTTTGTCCAAAACAGGATGGACCAATCCAGCGGGCAGATGCCTTGCTTTAATGGTTCAGAAAGGTGATAAAAAATACGCTATTGTTATTTTAGGAGAACTAACTCCTAAAGATCGTGAAGAAAAAGCTAGACAACTTATATTCAACTATGCTACAATAAATGAAACAGAAAAAGATAGATATGAAAATAGGTTTCACTTGTTTCACTTTAATTAACAAAGGAATAAAAAATGAGTCAACATGATGAGAATATCGAAGCAATGAAAGATATACGAAATAGATTAGATGCTGTAATCAATAAAGGCGAAGGATTAACAGATCTCGATGCTGATGTAAGTCATAGACATCCTGATCCACTAAAACATTTCCAAATCAGTATAGCTAAAAGTGTTTTGAGAATTGGTGCAGGTATCGCATTGATTTTTGGTGAAGTGCTTGTTGCCGGTAGTGTTCTAATACTAGCTGAAATTTTAGGTATTGTTGAAGAATTAGTATGACAACTCCGTTACCTCAAGAAGATTATTGGGATTACAAATGTAATCTTTGTAATTGGAAGGGTAATGTAGACGAATGCGATATACAAGACGAAGGCGATGTCTGCTGTCCTGTATGTGGGGATCATGAACTTGAAATGAGGTCTGAATGAATAATATAGAACTTGCAGGCGCGGTAACTACACTACATAATATAGCAAGGATTGTTGAATCCCAATTAGGGGTTAGTGATCTTAGCAAATCGATTAGAAAATCTGCAGATGATATAAGCGACATAGTTAAACAAGAAAAACGAAAGGCTGAAGAATGAAAGAATTGTGGGTAGAAAAATATCGTCCTAAAACTTTAGATGGATATGTATTCCGTGACGATCATCAGAAGAAACAAATCCAAACATGGGTTAAGGACAAATCTATTCCCCATTTACTATTCAGTGGAAGTGCTGGCATTGGAAAAACAACAATGGCCAAAATTCTCATAAATGAATTAGGCATTGAAGAATATGATGTATTAGAAATTAACGCATCACGTACAAACTCGGTAGAGGATGTTCGTGATAAGATCACTAACTTCGTACAGATGATTCCATTTGGCCCATTCAAAGTAGTCTTGCTTGATGAGGCTGATTATCTAAGTCCTAACGCACAGGCAGCACTGCGTGGGGTTATGGAAGAATACAGCCAGACAGCTAGGTTCATACTTACCTGTAACTATCCTAATCGCATTATTCCAGCAATCCACAGTCGATGTCAAGGATTTCATGTCGAACGAGTTGATCAGACAGAGTTCACTGCCCGTGTAGCAACAATCTTAGTTGAAGAAAATAGTGAGTTTGATCTCGATACTCTCGATAATTATGTTAAAGTTACATACCCAGACTTACGTAAGTGTATTAATCTTGTACAGCAAAATGTAGTAGATGGTAAGTTGGTTGGTGCTAACGAGGCCGACGCCGGAGAACAAGAATGGAAGTTTGATATGGTTGAACTTTTCAAAGCAGGAAAGATTAACGAAGCTCGCAAGATGTTATGTGGAAAGCTTCGTGCTGAAGAAATGGAAGAAGTATATCGCTGGCTCTATGATAATCTTTCAATCTTTGGTGATGAAGCAAAACAGAATTCCGCTATATTGATTATTAAACAAGGCCTTGTTGATCACACGCTCATTGTAGATTCAGAAGTTAATCTAGCGGCAACATTAGTAAAACTAGCAAGACTCTAAGTGAAATTCAAACCAGAAGATCCTGCCAAAAGAAATAGCCTAACCTACCCAATGGATGTAGGTGCTCCTAAGTTTGAACTCGTTCCGATTAAAAAACAAAAAGATGTGATGTTAAACGTTGCAAGGTTACATGCCAAGCAAGAATACGATCGCATTATGGAACTTGTTGGTGTGTTACAGAAACAAGCAGGAGAGATACAACAAAGACTCGACCTAACTGATCAAGTTCACGGTGCTCTATACGAGTTTCAAATAGCGCATGGTAATATCTATTGGTTATTATACGATACTCAAAAAGAATGTACCAGACTTTGTTTACAAGGTCCAGATAATTGGACTACCGGTAAACCTCAACACTATGAATATATCACTCGTGTAAAATGGCTCGGAGATTACTCATGGATTGAGGTTAATGATGCTGGAGAACCGTTATGAAAGAAAGATACATGATTGTCACATATATTTTAAAACATTATCAAAAATGGGACGAACTAACGGAATTTAAAAATAGAGTGTCAAAGAAACACTTAACTACCGCTAAGGTAATTTTAGATTTTAAGGAAAAAAAGATAGTAAAGAATTCCCTCAGACCCGATTTAGGGTATGAAGAGTTACTAGAATTCTATAAAAGGTTGTTGGGGGACCAATTAACCCCCCATTTACCTTAAGAATCTTTGTAGATTGCTAAAATTTCTTTTACTGCTTCGTGTCTTTCAACATCCTTAACTGTAAAGTGGCAAGTTTCAACATAACGATGATCTTGGAAATCGTTAAACAATCCTAAGAATTCTAACAAACCATTATTACTTGGTCGATCTGCTTGCTGTAAATCACCAGTAACAACCATCTTAGATCCCGTTCCTAATCTCGTTAATAACATTTTCATTTGGCTAGGCGTAGCATTCTGCATTTCGTCAGCAATTATCGCTGCTCGTTTAAAAGTTCTACCGCGCATATAGGCAAGCGGACTGATTTCGATTATTCCTTCTCTAATCATGCTTTCAATCTCTCTTGCGGTATAGTTTTCGGAAAACACGTCCATTATAGGTTTAGTCCAAGGTTCCATCTTTTCTTGGAGAGAACCCGGTAAGAATCCGTGTTGCTCATCTACTGAAACAGCAGGTCTAGTAATAATAACTTTATCAACCAAACTATCCTTAAGCTGATTTATAGCCCATTGCACAGCTAACATAGTTTTACCCGTACCTGCAGGCCCAATAGCAAAAACTATCATTTTTTGTGGGTCATTCAGTTTGAGTAAGTACGTTTCTTGGCTAAGATTTTTGGGATATATTTGAACTCGCTTGCGTTTCTCTTGGAGTCGTTGATCTATATTTATTACGTTATGTTGTAAAGCTGCTGATACCGCTCTTTTTCTCTTCATATTAAGGTAATGCCTCCTTTTTGTGAAGTGTTAGGTACGGACCTAAAAAACAGCTAGTGTCCGCGACCGAACACAATGTTATTTAAGTCAATGATAATAATATAATAGTCTATGTTAAAGTTTCATAGATAAATACAATTAGGAGACATCATGGCAGATATTAAAGACATTATTACTAATATAGAACAGATTTACGGTTCTAACAATAGCCTTAATTTACTTAAGGACTTTGAGCGTGTTATTGACGAATTAGATACCTACGTTTACGATAACTGGATCGACGGCGAATTAGTTTCTGGTCCAAAAGAAAGTAGGTACTATGTGGAATGTACATTTATGTGGCCTAAAGATAAGATGCCCGAACCTAGAGGCGGACAACGGTTACTCGATTATGGTTGCAAAGTAGAATTTGCAGAAAGCATAATAAATCAGGTTCGAAAAATTAAAACTCCAGATGACATTCGCCCCGGGACGCGCAAAGGTAAAATTGATCAAAAACCTATTTGGATGGTTAAGATCACTATGCCTAAAAAACTCATGCACGATATTACTCGTGGATATACTGAATTAGATAAAAACAAGATTGAAGATATGATCACTATGAATGGCGGAGTAAATGCTCATATTGATCCAGCAGAACAACAAGCACAGGAGATGGCAAGTGCCGAACAATAACCAACAGATTAACGAAGGACTTCGTCCTATGGACCTAGAAGAAATGGTCTATCCAACTTTTGAAGTTGATACATATAGTTCTAAAATGGGAGAGGACCGTGACGTCTGTGTGGTTAGCTTTCAAGTTAAAGATCGTGCACCAGCAAAAGACCTAATGGAATTTATTGAGAAGGGATACCATTTCGTATTAGACAGCGATGTTAGCTCAGGAGAAAATGCTGACGGTGAATATTCTGTATTTGTCGAACTTCCAAGAAGCTCACGATTAGCAGAACAAATTAAAGAATTAACCTATGGTGTACGTAAATTAACAGGCATTGAGAATTTTAAATTTAAATATCATAAAAAAAATCAAGAGCATGAAGTAACAGAAGAAACTTTAAGATCAGTTATTCCAGCAACCGCTAGAGATTATGATGGATTGTTGACTCGAATCAAAGTTGAAGGTATTAAACATTTCTTTAATAGGACGTTAATGGACGACTTAACATTAGATGGTGATGTGATCACTATCCATAAACCATTCGATAAAAAAGTTCAACTGCGTATGATTAAAGAAGGAACTACCGATAAGATTCTCGAAGGCACAACAGATCCAATTTCTGTAGACCAAGAAGCAACAAGCGAAATATTTTGGCTCACTAAAGTTTTAGGTGACTATAATATTAATAAAATAGGTGACAAGTTTGTTTTTGACAACAACGGTCAATCAATGATATTGCAAAGGATATAAGATGAGTTTTACATTTGATTTTAAAAAAGAACATCTAGCACAAGTTATTCCGGGAAATCCATATTTGGATCATTGGTTTCATGCACTTAGCGAGATTCTTTCAGAATACGATATCAATACACCAAAACGTGTAGCTGCTTTCTTAGCACAATGCGCACACGAATCTGGCGGATTTAAATTCCTTAAAGAAAATTTAAACTACAAAGCAGAAAGCCTTGTAAAAGTATTTCCTAAGTATTTCAAAACTCTAGACGAAGCAAAGAAATACGAAAAACAACCAGAAAAGATTGCTAATAAAATCTATGGTGGACGTATGGGAAATGGTCCAGAATCAAGTGGCGATGGGTTCCGTTACTGCGGTCGTGGTCTTATTCAACTAACAGGTAAAGACAACTATACACTGTTCGCTGCGTCTATTGACACCCCAATCGAAGATATTCCCGAATATCTTCAAACATTTGAAGGTGCTGTTCAATCAGCCTGCTATTTCTGGGAAAGTACAGGATTAAACAAAGAGGCCGATGCCGGCGATATTAAAACTATGACACGCAAAATTAACGGCGGGTATATTGGGCTTGATGATCGTATTAAACATTACGAGCACGCTCTTCATATCTTTGGAGCACATTAATTATGTGGTTGCTCAGTTTCGTTTGGAGCATGTTACCAGATAGTTTGCTACAATGGATTATTAATACTGTCCTGTATGTAGGTTTGTTTTCTACTATTTCTGGATTTTTCTTAGCATGGATTCCATTCTTCAATAGATATAAATTACCACTTCAATTAGTTGGTGTTATATTATTAGCTGCTGGTTTATTTTTTAAAGGTGGATATGCTACGGAGATGGTATGGCGTGAACGTGTAAAAGAACTAGAAGCTAAAATTGCGATAGCTGAAGATAAATCTAAAAAAGCTACAGAACAGCTTAATAATAAAGTTAAATCACAAACAAAAATAATATATGATACAAAAGTGATTACCAAAGAAAAAATTAAGGTAGTTGAAAAACTTATCGACAAAGAATGTAAAGTACCTAAAGAAGCAGTTGATATACACAACGACGCTGCAAAGGTTCCGGTTATCGAAATTAGCCCTATTGTAGTCGAAGGGGACAAAAAATGAAAAAAATAGCATTATTATTTTCAGTATTCTTACTTACCGGTTGTTTAGAAACTGTTCCTGTTAAACGTAGTTTTCCTGATATCCCAGCAGAACTAAAAACAGCCTGTCCAGAATTACAAAAAGTAGAACCAGGAACTACACAATTAAGCAAAGTTATGGAAATAGTGGTTGATAACTATTCTACATATTATGAATGCCGTGTTAAAGTAGATGCTTTCTTACAATGGCATCAAGAACAAAAGAAGATTTTCGAAGACATTAAGTAAATAATAGTATCAGTTTAAGGAGCGAAATATGTCACAAACAGCAGCAGAAAAGAAAACAGAGGATTGGATGACCACTAAGTGGCGCCCGTTAATGGCCGTAACATATATGGCTACTATTTGGTTTGATTTTATCGTAGGCCCAGTCTTATTCAATATTTTACAATATTGGAATCCAGGACAGGCAATCACTAGTTATACTCCATTAACACTACAAGGTGGCGGTTTATATCACTTAGCAATGGGCGGTATTTTAGGTATTGCTGCTTGGACTCGTGGTAAAGAAAAAATAGCAACTATCGAGGCAGGTGAAAACAAACAGGGTTTTAATTTGGGGACGGGTGCTTTCCCCGAAGTAAAAGCGCCAGAACCACAATGGCTTGGAAATCCTAATCAAGGAATAACTCCACAACAAACTTGGGCACAACCAGCACCTGCTCCGGTTGCTCCACCCGTAGCAACTCCTGCATATTACGGCAGTAGACCAACATCTATCCCTAGCTATGGGGGATCAACATTTACATCAGCAAGTGGTAAATTAGGGCCAACCCCAGATCCACAACCAGAACTATAAGGAAAACAAAATGAAAAAATTAGTAGCATTAGTTTTTGCAAGTGTTTTATCACTTGCTGCATTAACAGCGTGTGCAAAAGAAGAAGCAGCAGCTCCAGCAGTTGAAGCACCAAAAACCAAACAAGTTTGTATTGATACCAAAGGTAAAGATGGTAAAGTAGTTAAACAATGCAAAACTGTTAAGATTCATAAAAAATTCGAAGGCACTAAAGTTCCAGAAAAAGCAAAAAAATAATTTGCCTCAGTAAATCTCGATTAAATAAAAGGACTGCTTGACACAGTCCTTTTTTTATTATATAATATAAGCTATGGATTATTACTCAACTCTTGGATTAACACGCGGCGCTAATACTGACGATATTAAAAAAGCATATCGCAGCCTAGCAATGAAACATCACCCCGACCGCGGTGGTGATGAAAAGAAATTTAAAGAAATTTCTCAAGCCTATGAATATCTTACTGATCCCCAGAAGAAATCAATCATCGACCTAGGGGGAGATCCAAATTCACAAGGAGGTGGATCCTATCATCATGGGCAGGGGAATCCTTTTGAATTCCATTTTGGCACTGAAGATTTAAACGATCTTTTTGGAAATTTTGGATTTGGTGGAAGACCTCAGCGTCGAAATAGAAGTTTAAGCATTAATGTTGAAATTAACTTAGAAGAAGTATTAACTGGTAAAGAACTTAATGCAGGGGTTGGTATTCCTGGCGGTAATAAAAAGATGATTAATATTGAGATACCTCCAGGCATACAACACGGACAGCAGATCAAATATCAAGGAATGGGCGATCATAGTATGCCCGATCTACGCCCGGGAGATCTAATAGTTAATGTTTTTATACGACCAAATAGCACCTTCCGCAGAGAAGGAAACAATCTAATATTTGAAAAATCTATCACAGTCTGGGATGCTATATTAGGTGCAAAGATCGCTATTAATACATTGGATAACAAAAATCTACATATTACAATACCTCCAGGTACACAACCAGACACTGTAATGAGTTGTAACGGCGAAGGACTTCCTGACATGAGAACTAAACACCGAGGCAATCTCTTAATTAGAATTAAAGTTAGCGTACCAAGAAATCTAACCCACGATCAATATCAAAAAATACAGGAACTAAAGAATGGGGTTTAATCTAGGTCCCCACGAAAGTCTTATACAGGTTAGTACTGATTGGAAGTTTGGAGTTGACGGTGATGCCAAACAATTAGAACAAGACTTAATCGAATTTATGTTAGCCAATAACGGAATTGGATTAGCTGCTAATCAAGTTGGATTAACTAAACGTGTGTTCGTTATGGGCAGTAATAATATTAAAGGATTCCCTGCGCCATTCGCTGTGTTTAATCCTATAGTAACAGAAGCCAGTTCGGAATTAGTATTAGACGAAGAAGGATGTTTAAGTTATCCCGATCTATTTCTAAAGGTAAAAAGACCAGACTGGATTATTGCGCAATATCAAGACAGCTACGGTAATCTAAAAGAAATCAGAGCTGAGGGATATCTAGCCAAATGCTTTCAGCACGAATATGATCATCTAAATGGTGTATGTTTTGTTGACAGAGTATCACAAATGAAGTTACAATTAGCTATGAAGAAAATAAGGAAAAAAGAATAAATGATCGAACCAAGTCAAAATCTGCAAGCTATCTTTGAAAACAGTATTAAGATTGCACAAGAACATCAGCATGAATATATAACTATCGAACATTTAGTTTATGCAATCCTATGCGATCAAGATTCTTATACTCTTATGGAAGGATTTGGTGCTGATGCTAATTTCATTAAGTCCAATCTCGAACATTATATTAAAAATAATATGGCTGACATTAAAACCGATAATAAGAATATCAAGCCTAAAAAAACAAACAGCGTAGAACGTGTGCTCAATCGTTGTTTTACACAGGTTCTATTCAGTGGCCGTCAACGTATGGAAGTATCTGATGTTATTGTTAGTGTACTTTCAGAAAAAAATAGCTTTGGATTTTACTTCTTACAAAAAGGCGGAGTTACTAAAGAAAAGTTTGTTAAATTCTTCCAAGAAAATATTGTTGTTGAAGAATTAGAAGAAGAGGGTGAAGAAACTAGAGTTTCTGCACATCATGGAAATAGTGAAAAAATCCTTAACCAATTTTGTACCAATCTTTCATTGAAGGCAAAACAAAGAACTATCGATCCTGTTATTGGTCGAGATGAAGAAATTGAAAAAATTAATCTTGTGTTAGCAAGACGTAACAAATCAAATGTTCTCATGGTAGGTGAACCAGGGGTAGGTAAAACTGCTATCGCTGAAGGTATTGCTCGTAAGATCTTTGAAAAGAAAGTTCCTAAATTTATTCAAGACCATACTGTCTACACATTAGATATTGGTGCATTACTTGCCGGTAGTAAATATCGAGGTGACTTTGAAGAACGTATTAAAGCTGTATTAAATGCTCTTGAAAAGAAAGGCAAGATCATTCTTTTCATCGACGAGGCACATATGATGAGTGGTGCTGGTACAGCAAGTAATAGTCCAAATGATCTAGCTAACTTATTAAAACCAGTACTCACTAAAGGTGTTATTAAACTTATTGCTTCAACTACATGGGAAGAATATCGCAAGCACTTTGAAAAAGATCGTGCGTTGATGCGACGTTTCCAACGTGTTACTATCGACGAGCCTAGTCCAGAGATGGCTGTTAAGATCCTTAAAGGACTTAAAAAGTATTATGAAAAACATCACAATGTTAAGATCAGTGATGCTGCTATCGAACAAGCAGTTAAACTATCTGTGAAATACATGAACGATAAGAAGTTACCAGATAAAGCTATCGATATCATCGATTGCGCTTCAGCTCGATATAAACTTAAAGATGATGAAACTACCGAAGGTGTAGAACAAATTGTCGACATCGAACAGGTTACATATGAACTTAGTAAAATGATCAATATGCCACTTGAAACTGTAGCACAAAAAGAAAGTAAAAATCTCGCTGATCTAGAATCAGGTATGAAAGGTGCTGTGTATGGGCAGGATAATGCTGTAGATACATTGTTAGATAAGATCTTTGTAGCACAAGCCGGCATG
>B570J29032_109957740_pt1 | contig 10519 bp, 11 predicted proteins | sample LakMenEpi16Nov12_FD_29032 | JGI IMG/M metagenome (IMG submission 29032)
GGATATCATTATCTTGCAATTACACAGTATGGCGCTACCGGCGCAACATTCAATAACGTATACTTAACAGCCTCAATAACATGTTAAAATCGAGGATATGTTTATGATTTATTTATACCAGTTGCATGAGCAAATCAACTCTATAGTTAGTATTGAGGGTGTTCAAGATCTCGGAAATAATACCTTTCATATAGAGTATCTAACTGAACCAAGCTCAGAACAGCTAACACAAGTTAATAATATAATAGATAGATGGCCATTATACAAAGCTAAACTAGAAAAATTAGAACAAGTAGATATATCTTGGAAGAACACCATGAGTAATGGCTGGACAACTCCTTATGGATGGAAGCTTGGAACAGATAATCAAGATGTGACACTATTAACAGGGGCTTTCATATTAGCTAAGGAAGCTAACAACATGGGACTATCTACCACAGGAACAATTATTGATATGGACGGAAAGTCACACGAACTATCATTACAAGATATGACTATTTTAATGATACAATATGGTCAATTTAGATCACAGATTAGCTCACAAGATGCACTAAAAAGAGACCTTATAAATAATGCAATGTCTATAGAAGATTTAGAACAGATCTTATTATAGTATATTAATTATTTACTTTACTCAACATAAAAAACGAAACAGTCATCATAGGTTTCTAAACTACTGAGACATTCATTTACTGCTTTTTTAACGCCAGGAAAATAATCATATCCTAAATAATAGTCATGGCCAGCAAGAACACCCCCTTTTTTAATTTTTGGTAGCCAAGTCTGTATATCTTTTTTAACGTCCTCGTATTCATGGCTAGCATCAATAAATACAAAATCTAATGAATTGTCCCTAAAGAGACTAGCAGCTTCTAGAGAACGAGCCCTAATTGGCTTATAGTATTTTGCTAAAGGCTTCATATTAAGAATAAATTGATAGTACAATAAATCAATATTATCTATCCCTTTATGTTCGACACTACCTTCCCAAGTATCTATACAATAAAATTCAATACTTTTATTTGAGTTGGCCAACTCTACTGCCATAAAGGCTGACGACTTACCCTTCCAAGACCCTATTTCTACGAACTTACTTCCTGATGGGAATTTTTGAACCATAGATTTATATAAATTTGGATATGTGAACCAGTCTTCTCCAAACTGTGGTTCTTTATAAATATGGGGTATCAGTATTAAATTGCTCAGATCTAAATACTGTCCTTTATTTTTCCACCACTCCATTACCCAATTATAAGAATCCCAATGATACTCTCCTTGACCATTTACCTCGGTTGGGTCTTGTCCAAAATAAGTAGACCCTACATTTTTAACATCTTCTGCAAAAATTGGAATGTTATAGACCTTCCCAATACTACTAAACAATATATTTTCTACAATTGGAATTAAATTTGTATCTTTAATTTCTAAATTAAATTCTTTTCCATCAACATAATAATTATCTATTAATTTTTTAGCATAATCTCTTTTTATCAAATAGGCTGCTGCATTCCAATCGTCAGCAAGCCTTTCTCTTAGTTCTATATTAACTTTATAGGCTTTAACCCAAGTTAATTGTACACATTCCCAATCACTTGGAAGACTTGATAGAAATTCATTCCATGTGAAATTCCAGTAACTAACAGGCTCAAGAGATAAGTCATCTTCACAAAAAAAAGCGTACTCATCATTTGTAGAATCATACCAATTTTTAATTGCTTTGATATGAGAAGTTACTGGTCCTTTACTATTCTCATGAAGATCACAAACAAATTCTCCACTTAATTTATAATCATATTCATGATATCTTTTAAAGATGTGTGGAATCAAATCTTTAATTTCATAATTTTCAAATTGTCTTTTTAGATTATTTCTTCTATCAACCGACTCTTCAATGCTTACAAAGTTAACTGGTTCTATACCTTGTAGTTTATTTGTTATCTTTTTTTTTACCATCAATTCTTTAGCTAAGTTTACTTCACTCCTAGGATAAGAATTTAAATTTTGAAGTATTTCTGGGTCTATAAGATCTTCCCTTATCCACCAATCTTCAAAACTACATCCGTCGTTTGGAGCTATGTCGTTAAACAGAAGAGAGTAGCCCATACTTCTAAGATATCTTCTACTTTTATCTCTATAGGATCTTGTCATATCGACATAATGATCATGTTCATATGTTATTACTCTGAATTTATATTTATCAAAAGGAATCAACAACAAAGCTTCAAATGTGTTACTTGAAGGCTCTATGTCTAACTGAAGGTAGTCTATTACATTATCGTTAAAACTATCCTGTAGCAGCTGCTCGTAGTTTATTTTTAATGCATTTTCACACAATACTTTATTTTTTCTTTCTCTACTATGCATACTGGCAAGCTCTGGATTCATTTCTAAGCCAACACCTGTCCAGCCGAATTGCTCTAATAAAGCCGTATTACTATTGTGATAGGAATGAGCAGAGCCTATTTCTAAATACGTTCCGTTCTTTTTTCCGTCTAATGCTGCTAGCACAAATAGGTCTTGACATGCTTGGGAAAAGTTTTTATCAATTTCGTCGCAGCCTTCAAACTTAAATCTTAGATCATAGTCTTTCCTATTATATCTTATTGAACTTTCCCAGTCTGACCCTGAGCCCAATGTGATAAGATTGCTTTCGATGAGTTTGAAGTAGTATTCATTTAGCCTATCTCCGTATTCATCCTTAAGTTTTCTAAAAAGTATTCTGGCTTCTTTTGGTTTTCCATACCACCAAGAAGATACTGCTTTTTGAAAGATAAGCATGTATTTTGATTCATATCCAAAATTCTTTCCCAGATTAGAAGGTTCACAATTTGATAATTCTAAACCAAGAGAAGCATATAAATAAGAATCCATCCAATTACTTTTATGTTCATAGAATTGACTTAATAGAAAATATGCTTCTGGTTTTTGTGGAAATAAATTTAAGGCACTTTTTAATAAATTTTCACATGTGTAATCTCTATTTGATAGCTGCTTATAGCAGACATATAGCCTTAACAAGCACTCATAAGCTAGAACATTATCTTTAGTTAATTCTGCGCATCTTAAATAATAACTACAAGCAGGAGATAAATGCCCTTGGTTCTCATACCAAGCTGCTAAATCAAAGTTTGAAATATCATTTTCTGAGTTATTAATATAGTCTATAAGTTGTTTATTCATATGTTTTTAAAAATCTCCCTAAAAGATTTTTTGGCATACCCAGAAGATATGCAGCATTATCTTGAAACCCAAAGGTTATTAATAGTTTATCCCCAAATTCCGCCATACCACAACAGAACTCAACTTTTGTACCCATGAATTTAAAAGCCTCAGAAACTTCCACTATTTCAAAATTATTATCCCAAACAACAAATCTATGTTTGTAGTCTGCGTTTTTTCTTCCTGCCTCTGAATTATAAAGATAAACTTCATGAACTAAAGCTAAATAGTATCCATTTAAAAATATAACCTGAGATCCTCCTCTTAAATCTAAATCTGTTTTTAATGCTTTTTGATCTGTGATAACCATAGTCTTACATGTTTTATTTATTGGATCAACCTCAACCACCTCTGTTGGATTTGTCCACTTGATATAAGTATATTCTCTATTTAATACTGGCATCCAGTTTTTTTCACAATAACTATTATCTTGTCCTGGTGCAGGAATTCTGAATCTGCTTTTTTCTATTACCTTATCTTTTTTATAGACTATTTCGGACATTTCCATCCTTCCAACCCCGTTGGTTGTGGTGTCTCTTCTTACTCCACTTAAAAATAGTTTATTATTCCATTCTACTAATCTTCCATCTTCTAGCCCAACAAATTCCCACATAGGATTTTCATCTAAAAATGTTGTATCAATAATATCATGAGAAATAATTTGAAAGCTAGCATCTAATTTACATAATATATTATTTGTTACTAATCTTTGATTATTTTCTTCGTGTAAATAGCATAATGGTCCCCAACTATGTTCGAACAGTCCGCTTTCGCTATGATAAAGCACATAATTTAAATTTCTAAGATTTACAAGGATTTCATTATTTTTAGAAATCAGAATAGTTGGATTACTTAAGGATGGGCCAAGATCATTTGATAATGGAATAATCATAGGATATGCAAATCCATGATTTTCTAAAGCAAGTTTAGAAAGCATTAATTCTACCTCTGGTTGTAAGATTTACTCATTATTATAGGCCAAATCATCTATATAGTCAATAAACTTTTTTAAAAATATATTAGCTATTTAATTTAAAATCCTACACCAATAACTATAAGGTGTATTAAAGTATTAGATATTATCTAAATTCAAAAAAAGGGTCAAATTATGAGCTGGCAATCTGAAATATCTATTATGGTTAGAACTCTAATTAATGACCTTACGAATACCCCAGTATACTCTGACGAAAGAATAGAACAAATAGTAGTAGTCGCTGCAAGATATGCTATACAAGAGATTAATTTTATCAACAAGTATACCATAGGCATCGGAAACACCTCAATTACTCCAGATCCTACAACGGCCACATCTATAGAAGATACTGTATTCATAGGTTTTGTCGCCCTAAAAGCAGCTTGTTTATGTGACCAAAGTACTTTTAGAACAAAAGCAGTTAATGAAGGAATAAAAACATCACTAGGATCTGCTAGTTTACAGGTCGCCGGTAATTTAGCAGGATATAAAACAATACTTGATGAAGGTCCTTGTGCTATGTATCAACAACTTAAGATGGAATATAATATCGGTAATGCAACAGCAGTAGCATCCGTTCTTAGTCCTTTCGTTGGTAATAGATTTGATCCAAGATCTCAACTACGAGGATCATTCAGAACAGACCATAATAATAATTATTCTTAGTATAAAGGCAGATTATATGAGTATAAACTTTCCAAATCTGCAAAGCATATATAATGATCAGATGAATCTATTATTAGGTTCTTCTGGACTAACAACCAAATGTCAATTTAATTTTGGTGTTAGTAAAAAAAATATATGCCCTAATTGTATCTATGATCCTAATCTTAAAAAATCTTCTAACAAATACAAGACTGGCGGGCCAGTACCATTCGGAGTCGGCAAAATTTGCCCTTACTGTAACGGTGTTGGATCATATGGAGAAACTATTACCTCAGAAGAATACTTAGCAGTACTTTGGGATTATAAAAAATGGATTAATCCTCCCACCAATCTAGCTAGTTTTGACGGAATGATCCAAACAATCTGCAATAAGAACTTACTTTCTAGTATAAGAAAATGTAAGGATATGACAGTAATTGTTAATCCTAATATTGCCAACCCAACCTTTACTCTATATGGAGAACCTAATTTTGCTGGGTTAGGGGACAATAACTACCTGTTTTGTACTTGGCAGAAAACCGGATCAAAAAATGCTGAATCAACATGAAAATATCATTCACATTACTAGAAAATAGTTCTGAAATATATACGCAAATTTTAAATGCGCTATTACCGGACGTTGTATCTTATATGCAAGATGCTATTTCTTTAGTTAAAAAAGAATTGCCTATAATAATTATGAGTTCTATTTTAGCTAGTCCAGAATACACTTCTATTGTTGGTGGTAAATTAAGATTTGACTTTGGTCTAGCAGACGGATCATCCAAGATCGATGGACTTCTGCAAATTTGGACCAATAATATTATGATAATTTATGATGCTCCTAAAATTAATGGTAATGCTATTACTAGCAAATTTTCTATTTCAATGATTAAAGCTGACTACAGTGACGTATTAGGATCTGACTATGCTCAAATGATAGATACTGAAAGAGGATATAGCTTACCATGGTTGCAATGGTTATTATTAGATGGAACAAAAATTTTAGTAGATAATCATCAAGTTTTCATAGGCCCCAATCCAAAATCTAGAACTTCAATGGCTATTATGCGCCCTGGTTCTGGATGGTCGGTACCAAATGAGTTTGCTGGGACACAAAGCGATAATTGGTTAACCAGAGCGATAGACTCATCATCAGACTCAATCCATAACCTTTTAAAGAGAGCATTTAAAGTATGACACTCTGTAATCCAAATACCACATTTAAAAACGTATCTAGTATCACAAGTGATTTTTTACTTAATATTCTAGAAAGTAATATGAAAAACTTTTTAGATTGGTCTTTTTTAAGTATTGGTGGATGGTTTGATGTTGCTAGATCAGACCAAAATTTATATGGTGGAAATTATCATTATAAACTCAATCTAGTAGAAGACCCCTCTTATGAAAGTGGTCAAGTTTGGCAAACCCCGAGAAAAGATTGGGTTTGGGAGACTGGAATATCTTATGAGTCAACTTCACCAACAGCTATAAGTGGAGTTTATGTCGATGCTTCTTTGTCCACATCAGGATATTCTATTAATTATCCATTAGGTCAGATCACGTTTGATTCAGCAATAGACACAGCGTCAGATGTGCAATTAAATTATAGTTATCGATTTATTCAAACCTATAGGGCTAATGACGCCCCATGGCTCAACCTTCTGCAATATTCCTCATTTAATACAGACAATAAAGATATTACACAAACAGCAGAAGGAGAATGGAGCATAGGAGCTTATAAAAGGATTCAAATGCCGTGTGTTATTATTGAGGCTCTTCCAAGAAGTCGCTCTTTACCATATGAATTAGGTAGTGGTGGATTGATTTTTGAGCAAGACATTATGCTTTATGTTTTAGCCGAAAATAAAAATGATAGAAATAAAATTTTAGACATATTTAGATATCAGCAAGATTCTGTAATTTATCTATATAATACTAATGAAGTAGCTAAAAACGATCATTATCCACTAGACTATAATGGTAGCTTAAAAAATAACCCTTTAATGTACCCTAGTTTAGTAGAAAATTATAAATGGAGAAAATGCTGGTTTAAGACTATAAATTTAGCAGAATTATCTACAACTCACCCTGGTCTACATACTGGAGCAGCCCGAGTAACAGCAGAAATAATATACCCTTAAATTTTTAAAAACTGGTGTATAGATTAATGTGTCCTTCCTGCAAATCATGTATATAGATAAAGACAACTCACTTTTATCGGAGATAACAATATGGCTAACAATCGTGTTTATTATGCTATTCAGCAAGTCAATATGGGTAGCACCGCTGCTGGTAGCACAGTGGCTCGCGGTGTTCAAAGTGTTGGCATCACAACAAATTTCAATCTAGAACAAGTATTCGAACTAGGTCAACAAGCCATCTATCAGAACGTTGAAAACGTACCTGACGTTGAAGTTACTCTCAATAAGGTATTAGATGGTTATCCATTACTCTATGTATTAGCCACAGAGACTGGTACAGGTGTTGGTACTCACGTTGCAGAAACTCCCACACTTGCTGGTCGTTCTAATGCTCGTACTGATCTTTATCTAAGTATCTACGCAGATACAGCCACATCAGCCACTGGAACTCCTCTCAGAACAGTAGCTTGCTCAGGCATGTATGTTAGTAGTGTTTCTTATACGTTCCCAGTAGAAGGCAACTTTACAGAAGACGTTACTCTTGTTGGAAACAATAAGGTTTGGGGAGCTGCTGCTGTAACAGGAGCTTTTGCTGGTAATAACGATAATCCTGAGGCATTAACTGGTGTTGGTCGTAGACAGTATCTAGATATGGCCAACTGCGTATTCCCAAATCAGATTCCAGGTATTGTTGATGGAGCGAACACACTAATTGGTGGTGGTTCTGGCCATGCTGTTCACTTCCAGAATATTTCAGTAAGTACAGATTTTGGTCGCGAACCAATGTATGAGATTGGTACAATGGCTCCTTATCATCGTTATGTTCAGTTCCCAGTTGAGGTAACTTCAGAGTTCGAAGTTATGGCTGGTCAAAGCGGCGACGGTATCCAAGCTAGTGAAAGTGGTTATTATACAGCAGCAGATATCCTTGATGTTGGTAGTCCATCAGTAGCTACTGGTAGTGATACTGGCTGCACACCAAGATTTAATCTCAGAAGCGATACCATTTTCTTACAAACCTGCGAAGGTACTAAGATTTGGATTGGCGATAACAATAAGCTAACCAGTGTTAACTATACTGGTGGTGAAGCTGGCGGAGACAACGTTAGTATCACATATAGTTTCCAAACATTCAACGACTTTACTGTCGCCCACAGTGGCGGTAATTTTTATGCTGATGTTGGTACTGGGTTTACTGACGGTTACGATGGCTAATTAATTATCGGTAGGGGAATCTGGTTCGAGGACATATGACTGACGATAATAACTCATTATATTTATCTAGAATACTGTCTGGGTATTACTACTTTATACTTAATAACCAAAAGTATAAGCTAGTTTACCCAGACATTTCTATTAGGTACCAAGCTGAAATTTATGCAGATGAGGAAAAAGATAGTAACAAGTATAATGAGTGGCTTACGGATGAAGATATTTTAGACTATTTAATTAGTCATGGTATGTGGAGTAGAGATGGCGATTCTAATCTCAAAGATATTGAAGAAAAAATAGAAGATCATAAAGTAGATTTATACAAAAATTTTCTTAATCCTAATAATATCAAGACTATCAAAAGACATCTTGATGGTGCTAGGAAATCCTATAATAGATTGTATAATCTAAGACACTCATTTGATCATCTAACACTTAACGGATATTCTGAAGCTATTAAAAATCAATATCTTTTAATTTATAGTATTTATACTAATAAAGATGAAAGAGTTTTTGATCATATAGAAGACGCTGACAATTTAATGCTTAATGCTTTTGCGGATCATATTTCTTCTAATATCATAGATATAGGAACTTTTAGACAAATAGCAAGATCTGATATATGGAGAAATTATTGGTCAGCTAATAAAAATTCAGTATTTGATAATGCTGTTGTTAATTGGACAGACGAACAAAAGACTTTAGTAGTTTTAACTAAAATGTATGACAGTGCGCATGAGCATACTGAATCTCCACCGGATTCTGTTTTTGAAGACGATGATATGTTTGATGGATGGATGATAATGCAAAGAAGAGAAAATGAAAAGAATCGTTCTAAACAAAGAACAGAAAAAATGCTAGAAGGTAAAAAATTAAATAGAGCACAAGAGGTATACTTAGTAGCTAGTTCACAAGAAGAAGTTAAAAATATCTATGGCTTGAACGATAATCAATCTCGTTCTATTATAAAGGAAAGAGAAAAGATTATTGAAAAAACAGGACAAGGAATAGATCACTCTCATTTACCTGATATTCAAAGAGATTTAACAGTACAAACAAATCAGCAGTATATCAGATCAGTTAAAGGAAAATAAATTATGAATCCAAATATTGAATTACTTATCAGAAAAAGATTTCAGACTACTATGATTGGAGCCCTATATCAATTTGAGAAAAATTTTGGTCATTTATGGGGAATAGATCTTGATGAAGACGAACTCAGCAATCGTCAATTAGATATGAGAGATTCTTGGGAAGATACTAGAAATAGTATTCTTAATAATGGGAATAATCAATTGAGACAAGTTATGAACGAACTAACAAAACTTATTGGGTCACCTAAATATCATTATAAACTTTTTAAGCATAATCCAAATAACGAGGACAATCAATGAAAACTAGAACTTTTAATGTTACAGTAGATAATAATAAGGATATCACATTAGCCGTCAGATCTCCTTCTTTACAAGATCAGAGGGAAGCCACTAAAGTTTATAATCAAGCCTTCAGCGAGGCTCTCAAGGCTAAGGCTGTGGTAAGAGCTAAGCTAGATGATCTTTTGGTCGATCAAGGACTATGGGACGATTCTAAGCAAACCCGATTTAATAGACTACAGTCTTCAATTCTTGAAAATGAACGCAAGCTAGCTCGCGGTGGTATTTCTCTCAATGATGCCAAGGCTGTTGCTATTGAGATGAAGAGACTAAGAGCCGAATTAAGAGATCTCATTTCGGTCAAAACTAATCTGGATACACATACTGCTGAAGGACAAGCTGATAATGCTAGATTTAATTATCTAGTTTCTGCTTGTACGGTGTATAATGATAGTAAAAAGCCATACTTTAATAGCTATGAAGAATACCTAAATAAGTCTGGCGATACAGTATCAATTTTGGCGGCTCAGCATTTGGCTGGTATGCTTTATGGTCTAGATAATGACTATGAAGAAAAACTACCAGAAAATAAATTTTTAAAGCAGTATAAGTTTGTTGATGATAAACTACGCTTTATTAATAAAGAAGGTAAATTGGTTGACGAAGAAGGTCGATTGCTGGATGAGAATGGTCGATTTATCAACGATAAGGGTGAGTATGTTGATAAGGACGGCAATCTTGTCACGCTTGATGGAGAATACGTCGTTGAGTTTAAACCATTCCTAGACGATAGTGGCAAACCAATTATTTTAGATACAGAAGTAAAGACGGAGAAGGAAAAGGATGACAATCAACCAAAAGCACCAGAAACTCCCACTACCGAAGCTAAGGTTGAGCCAGCTCCTGAGCAGTCATCTAATAACAGTTGATAATCAGTTTTCATATTTGGTTAA
>B570J29032_109957739_pt1 | contig 10514 bp, 12 predicted proteins | sample LakMenEpi16Nov12_FD_29032 | JGI IMG/M metagenome (IMG submission 29032)
TCTTCTGCAAGTAGTGGCAGAGCAATTGTGCTCATCGGCAAGTCTCTTGCGACCGTTTTGCTTGGCTTGCACTTTCGCATCCGCCGACTCCGGTGACAGAAAACGTAATAAAGACTAAATTCACCACGCTGTTCGACCGCCGTCAATTGGAATAATCGCTCCATTTAGATACGACGATGCGTTAGACAAAAGGTAAACTATTGTCGCTCCATATTCGTCCAGCTTCGCCATGCGCCCCATGGGAATACGATGCGCTAATTCATCGATGAATTCCTGGTTTTGATCAGTTTCGATTCCACCGGGGCAAATTGCATTGCAACGGATTACCCCCGGCCAGTATGTAGCAAGGTAACGAGTCAACCCAAGCAGCCCTGATTTGACTACCGAATACGAAACTGGCTTGACTGGCCTTTCATCGACGGGTGTTTTAGTCGTGCTGTAAATGCGCTGATCTGGGGAAATAAGACCTAAGTCAGATGAGATATTCACGATAATCCCACCGGTTTGATTTCTGGACATCGCTTGACCAAAATGTTTTGAACAGAGAAATGCGCCAGTCAATCCGATTGCGAGGTCGGCATTCCAATCCCCAAGGTCCAGATTTTCTAAGCGACCCAAACTCGAAAGTCCATTTACACCAACCGCGGGGTTTCGAGCAGCATTATTGATGAGCCCGTCCACCGAGCCGTGTGAATTCAACGATAACTGAACTGAATTCCGAACTTGATCTTCATCCGTTATATCTGTTACAAAACAAGATACTTTTGTGGCAAAGTTTTGATTGAGATGATCTGCGAGCTCTTTGATAGATGTTTCGTTGATGTCAAGCAGGATTAGATTTGCTCCGAACTCAGATAATGATTGGGCAAATTGGCGTCCCATCAAGCCACCCGCACCAGTAATTACGATAGTGCGTCCCGTCAGATCAAAGGGGCTTCTCTTAATTGCCATTATTGGATGCTAACTGTCTGCCCGCCATCAACTCGAAGAATGGCACCTGTTGTGAAAGCTGAACGAGGTGAACATAGAAAAACAATTACATCAGCAATCTCGCGAACGGTTCCGAAGCGATTAAGAGGCACCTTCAAAGCGATCATCTCAAGAACCGCCTTTTGATCATTCCGTAGTCGAGACTCCCAAACACCGCCAGGAGCTAAAATGTTTCCAGGTGCCACCACGTTTACTCTAACTTTGGGCGCCAATTTAATTGAAAGATTTTTTGCTAAAGCAAATAGGGCAGCTTTAGCTGTCGAGTAATTGGTCGGAGCACCGATAATTTCAATCCCAGCTATTGAAGAGACAAAAACGATTGAACCATTATTTGAGACAAGGTATGGTGAAAACACTCTCGCCGTAACCAGCCCGGTTTCAAAATTCGTTTTCCAGGAGTCAGACCAATCGTCTGCATCGGGGATTGGGTCAATGACGCTTTGACCATCACCGACGTTCGCGACTACCGCGTACGGATATCCAAACTCTTGGCTTACTTCGCTGGCGACTTCTCTGAGTCTTATTTCGTCACTGCAGTCAACTGACTTGATACTGACTTGGTCAGAATCATACCTAGAAGATAAAATTTCGTAAGCCTCATTCAAACGCTGCGCATCTCGAGCAACGAGCACTACTCGGGCTCCTTCGCCCAGTAGAGCTTCTGCCGTTGCAAAACCGATTCCCTTACTCGCCCCTGTTACGACTACTACCTTGTCTTTGAGATCAAGATCCATTTGGTTTGCGTCCCGATCCAATAAGCATTAGCTCCCGCGACCACCTCAAGAACTTAATCTTCGTTCTGACTGGCACAAAGGGAGAGATTAAAGCGCAGAAAATGTTTATCACCGGGTATTTCCAAACTACTGGTAGTTGTCGAAACTTTATTACCACAACATCCTTGAAACCGCCCATTAAGTAAGCGTCGTTAAGCGAAACCTTTGTAAATGGTGTTCGATGGGTGAAATCATCAAAATAGGTCTTAAAGTTTGCCTGCCAGTCAGGAACCATTGTGATTAGCAACCCACCGGGTTTAAGTACACGGCATGCCTCTTCGAGGTACGACAGAGGGTCGCTCAGGTGTTCGATAAGGCTTTTCGAAAAAACTACATCAAACTCATTTGAAGGATAAGGCCAAACATCAACTTCTACATTTGCGATGCCCAGAGGGATGCGATCCATGTGGGACCCCGCACTAGGTGAGGAATCTAGAGCGGAACACTTCATTCCAAGCTGTTGGAACTCGCGTATAAATTCACCTCGCCCACAACCAACTTCCAAAATTTTTTCTTCCGGCTTCATTTTGAATTTATCAAAGAGAAACGTGACTAGTTTTTCTGGGTAAGAAGTAGATGGTCTAAGGGTCTCGTCATACACAACTTCTAAGTAATTGTTCAACTTTGCACCTCTACTATTTCAAGAATATTTCCTTCTGGATCACGACAGTAACATGCACTAACTAATCCATCAGGCGAGATAGCCGGGAGGTTGATGAGTGATCCACCGAGTTGAATAATTCTGTTAACAACATGAGAAATGTCATCAACGGTAATCGCAATATGTGAGTGACCAATTTTATTGACACTCAAATGCTCGGACGATTTTTCAACTTTGTGAGAGTGGTAATGAAGAATTTCCAGTCTGCCACCTCCAGGAAAATTCAATTTTGCAGTTTCAATTTTCGCGTTAAAGATCCCCACTAATGAATCAATAAACTTACCCTGTTCCACCTGCCGTGAATCAAGCTCCAAATCTAGAGACTGGTAAAAACTGAGCACCCGTTCAAAATTTTCAACAACAATCGCTGAATGACGTAAACGCATCATTTTGAACGTAAAGCATCGGAGATTGACTGACGAAAAACCGCTATTCCTTCCAGCATTGCTTCTTCTGTAATACACAAAGGAGGTGCAAGCTTTATTGATTCACGACCGGTATGCACAACCAGCAATCCTCGCTGCAGGCATAATTCACTGATCCTGTCACAAAGTTTTGAAAGTGGAACTCCATTATTGTCCACAAAGATAAGAGCAGCAAGCAAACCTTTTCCCTCCACAGATGAAATCGAGCTTGGAAACTGCATACGAATTTTTTGTAGCTCTTCATGAAATTTCAAGCCCAGAGTATAGGAGTTCTCAATGTAGCCATCTTCAATGAGACTTTGAAGATTTGCATGACCGGATGCGCAGACCAGCGGATTTGCAGAGTGTGTCGAACTCATCGAACCTATGTCGGGTAGATCCATTATTTCGGTTGACCCAAGAACAATTGCAAGCGGCAAACTTGAGCTTGCTCCTTTCCCGCAGCAAAGTAAATCTGGTTCAACTTCATAGTTCATGTAACCAAAAAGTTTCCCCGTACGGCCAAACCCCGACTGCATTTCATCGAATGCGAGCAGCGCGCCAACCTCTTGAGCGAACTTGGCAACTTCTTGAACAAACTCGGAAGGATAAAAAATTGCACCCCATCCTTGAAACGTTTCCATCATGATTCCACATATGTCCTGTAGTGGATCGAGGCCATGTTCGTCGAGCAGTTGTTTCAGTGTTTCACGGAAATACAAGGCTGGGTTCAATTGTGATTCTGGCCGCCATGGATACGGAAAAGGAAGATGTAAAATACTCGGGTCAAGATGTCTTATCCAATCCTTTTGAGCTGGGCTCCATCCCATCATTTGTGCTCCAAGAGTTCGTCCATGCCAGTTGCCTTCAAAACAAAGAATTACGTCGCGCCTTTTACCCGACTTGATCGAGTTGAGGCGCATTAGCTTAAGGGCAGCCTCAGTTGCTTCGGTGCCAGCCGAGACGAGAAATGCTTTTTCAAATTGTTTCGGAGTATTAGCAATGAGATACTCGAGGTATTCAATTCTTTCAGCAGAGGCGTAAGTGTAAGTATGTAGAAGCGGTTTAGATAGAACTTTCTTGAGGCGATCAACGATTCTTGGGTTTCCGTGACCAGAATTCGCTACGAAAATGGTGCTCGTAAAGTCGATCCATGTGTTACCCCATTTATCGTGAACTTGAAAACCTTCAGCGCGGTCCCAAATAATTGGCATTTGACCATGCATCGATCGAGATTCAGTTCGGTACATAGTTTCAAGCATTGGGATACTTTGGGGAACCGGGATTTGAGTCTTTATCGTTCGGTATTTGGTTGAAACGAAATCGACGGTTGCTGGAACGTGGGAAAAGCCATGACCTGCCATGAATAATCAAACTAGTCTATTTAGGTCACTCAACAATGTCGAACCGTCGCGCTCGATTTGGAGTCGGATTAGGTCGAGTTCGTAAGGGCTATCAATTTCTACACAATGAGGGCTCTCAAAAACCAACATTCTGTTTCCATGCAGTTGGTCGGTTTCTAAAACATGACTTCTTCGAACAACATCCACATATCCATTTGGAACAAAAACAGGCGGAAAGAATTGCCGGGGTTTATTCACGTCTTCAGATGTCAATTCTGGCAAGAGGCCTTTAAAGTAGCCGTTTACATCTCTCAAAAACCATTTGAAGGGAGACTCGATAGCTGTATGGGCTGAACGAAGCGATGTTGCGCTGTTTTGTTCTCTTATTTCGGAAATTGCTTTTTTGATAACTCCTGGTTCGCGTAGGGGAGTCGTTGGTCGTAGATGAACCCAGAATTCAGGCAACTCTCCGTTCCCCTTTGGCAATTCTTTCATTGCGTGTTTCATAAAATCGAGATCGGAAGACGTGTCATCTGAAATTTCCGACGGTCTCAGAAAGGGAATCTCTGCGCCATAACGCCGACCAATTGCAGCGTACGCTTCTGAATCTGTCGAAAGAATTATTCTATCGATTCCGCTCTGTCTGGCAGCAATGATGCTGAAGGCCAGAAGTGGGTGTCCGGCCAACTCTGCGACATTCTTATTTAACAGGCCCTTTGACCCACTACGCGCTGGAATGATTGCTACGACGTTTGAGTTATTCACAGCAATAACAATAGGTCCTTTATGTAATTCAGCTGCTGTTCGGTTTCTGGAAGCCCGCTTACCCCTCTATAAGCTTGAAGAATTAATGGACCGCAGTAATTAATTTCCTGAAGCATTGAGAAAGTTTCAATAATCTTCGAATCACCAGTACCGAGCGGGACTGAACCTCCGCCACGTACTCGATCTTTGATATGAACATCGCTTATTCGTTGACCGTAAGCAGATATTTCTTCACCAGAATCGAATCCAAGTGAAGCACTGTTTCCGATGTCATAATTGACTGTGACGGACGAAACTGGAATGCGATTCAAAAACTCCTTGAATTCATAAGGACCTAAATCAGTTTCAAGTGCCAGATTTATTTTGAGGTCTTTGGCAGGGCCACAAATAGTTTCTAGAACATTCACGAGTCGATCCTGGTCGTCTTTGCTGCGGATAGACGAAATGTCGACACACGGAATTACTAAATCAGTAACTTCCAAGGTGGCACACGCGTACATTAATTTATTCAAAACTTTGAGACTTGAATGAGCAATGTCTTTTTCCACTGAATGGAGAGGAGCTACCATGAAGTAATCAGCACAGACTGACAGCACGCGAACCCCAGTATCCGCTGTGAGTTTTTGGATTTGGGTAAGTCCAGATTCAACCAGCAGAGGATTCTCCAAGACTTGGTCAAAGTCAAGAATGAACTCAATGCAATCAAACCCAAGGTTCGCGGCTAATTGAAATTCGTCGTGCCAGTACCCGATTGGATGTGCCTGAAATCTGCCTTGGAACTTTGGGAGAAGACGACCTTGCATTACTCCAATAGGGTTTCGCCGCAAATTACAAGTCAAGAAAACTCATTTCTGATAACTCAACAATGATGTGCCCGATAAGGATGTGACACTCTTGAATACGAGCGGTCTCTACTGAGGGTACCGAGATGCACTCACACATCGCAGCTAGTAAACCCCCACTTTGACCAGTCAGTCCAAAGACTTTAATATTTTTTTTGATGGCCGCTTCGGCGGCGAGCAAAATATTGCGGCTATTACCACTTGTTGTAATGAGAATTGCAATGTCATTTTCATTAGCGACTGACTCAATTTCTCGAGCAAAGATATATTCGTAACCGTAGTCATTTGCAATCGCACTCATTGCTGACGAGTTAGTTCCAAGAGCAATCGAAGCAAGTGACTTTCGATCTCGCATTAATTTTGAAGTGAATTCTGCAGAAATGTGCTGGGCGTCTCCGAAACTACCCCCGTTCCCAGCAAAAATAATCTTCCCGCCCGAACTTAAAGAATGTGCACATTCTTGCGCAACTCTGGCGATCAAGTTTGTAGCGCTTTTGTCAGCTCCAAGTGCACTCTTTACCGTTGCGCTCTCTGAGATGCGCTGCATTATTAGGCTGGTATCAGCAAACATGGGAAATCCCGTCGAATACAAACATCGTGACTTGCTGGGGCACACTAATTGACATAACGCGATTATAAGCAAACTGCTACGATAATGCTGTGTCAAATTTAACTGTTAGTCCATCTTTGGTGACAAAACAAGGTGATTCGCCAGATGTATTCATAATTGCCGAAATTGGAATAAACCACAACGGTGATCTCGATGTTGCAAAGAAACTGATTGACCAATCAAAAGCTGCGGGCTGCGACGCGGTCAAGTTCCAAAAACGTACCATCGAGGTCGTTTACAGTGCAGATATTCTTGATCAGCCTCGAGACAGTCCATGGGGGGAAACTCAACGAGATCAAAAAAATGGTTTGGAATTTGGGCGTCCTGAGTACGACGAAATAGATCGGTATTGCGACGAAGTGGGCATAATTTGGTTTGCTTCGGCTTGGGATATACCTAGCCAGCAATTTTTGCGAACTTACGACTTGCCATACAACAAAATCGCTTCAGCAATGGCTACACATAAAACCTTTATTAGAGAAGTAGCAAGAGAAAAGAAAACAACCTTTATTTCTACAGGAATGTGCTCCTTGGAGGATGTAGATCAAGTTGTAGCCATTTTTCGCGAAGAGAATTGTCCTTTTGTGTTGCTGCATACGGTTTCGACTTATCCAGCAAAAGAATCAGACCTCAATTTGGCGGTTATGAAAACTTTACGTGACCGCTATCAGTGTTCAGTTGGGTACAGCGGACACGAACCGTCCGTCTCCCCGTCCGTAATCGCAGCAGCTCTTGGGGCCAGGGTTATTGAAAGGCACGTGACACTGGATCGTGCCATGTACGGAAGTGATCAATCTGCTTCACTTGAGCCCGCTGGATTGATTAACCTTGTCACAACAATAAGAAAAGTATCTGTCTGTACCGGTGATGGACAGAAAAGATTTCTTGATTCTGAACAAGAAGTTGCGAAAAAATTACGCTATTGGGAATAGAGCTCACTTGTCACGGTACCGAGAGGTAAGTCGCTTAGAAACCAATATTGTTTTAAGGGTCGACTCGGACCTGCCATGTATTTGGTCGTCACAAACGCGTTGTCAACATACGACGACATCTCCGAGGCAAAACCGAATTAGGACACCGTGACCAGACTCGCGGTCGTAATGCCGGCATGGAATGAAGCCGAAGGGCTGCCCGAGTTTATCACTGAACTTAACAATGCCTTGAGCGCATGGTCTCCAACATTCGTTATTGTGGATGACTGTTCCAGCGACGATACTGCAAATGCTGCACGCTCCCTCATTCAATTCGGCATCTCGATCGAAGTCCATACAAACGCTCGTAACCTCGGGCATGGTCCGAGCACAGTTAATGCTCTCAACTTAGGATTGGCTCTCAAGACAGATTATGTGATCGCAGTAGATGGAGACGGACAGTTCCTCGGTGAGGACGTCTGCCAAATAATGAAAATTTTAGAAGATTCAGGGGCAGATGTAGTCGAAGGTGTGCGCACGAATCGAGATGATCCCCTTTACCGGCGACTCGTGTCGCTAGCCACTCGAATGCTCGTGGCAACAAGAGCCCGTGTTCTCCCCTCCGATGCCAACACACCACTTCGTGCATACAGAACTCAGGCTCTGGTCAGCATCCTCTCAGGTTTATCAGACCAACCAACAACTCCAAACTTGACTATTTCCGCTCTATGTAGAAGATGGCGGCTCAGAATTATTGAGATTCCTGTTCGCTCCATTTCAAGACGTGGTAGTGACCCGCAAGGGAATACATGGGGCCAGACACGCAAGCACCTTCCTAACAGGCGCTTCGTAGTTTTCTGTGTGAGAGCAGCTCGTGAATGGGTGGCAATTCCGGTTAGGCGAAACTCAAGGACTGGATCACGGTGACGCGTGAAGACAAGTGGAGATTGGCTCAGTGGGCTGTCATTTCCGCCCAGGCCAGCACCGCAACATTATTTAGTTTGAAGCTTCTGGCTCAGTGGGGAACAGATTTCGGCGTTTACTTCGTTGGAGGCATGAGCATCAGCGACGAGTACGGCCTCTACACAGGATTCTTTGACCATAAGGGTCCTCTCTACTACGCATTCATTCGCCTTCTGTCCGCCGCCGTTCCTTACTCGCTCATTGGGGCCGCAGTTGTATTGGGCATAACTTGTGCTATCTGGTTTGCTTCTATTGACATTGGGCTGAGGATGCTGCATTTGTCGAAACCGGTCAAGGCGATCGTGGGCTTCGGTGCGATCGCTGCGTTCGCGAACCAGGCTTCCAATGCGTCCATAGCTCTCTTCGGGGCGTCATTTGTATTTGCAACGCTGGTCAGTATGCTCAAATTCGCCGAAACCGGAAAGCGTGTTTGGTGCTCAACATCCTTCGCGCTTCTTGGGCTTGCCGTCCTTACCCGCATCGATGCACTCGTGATGCTTCCGCTCATTTTCGTCATCGGAATTGGACCCATACGTCCGACTAGAGCGAGGACCCTGAGTGTCACGACATCTCTCGCGGGAGCCACGATCTTCATCTTTACGCTCTTACTGATCTGCTCACGATTGCTGGGTTTCGGTCTGGAGCAGTATTGGGAACAGGGTGTGCTGTTCAATCTGACTGTTTACCCTGAGTGGTACGGAACTGGTAGCCCGGCTGCACATATCCTTTCGGCTGGCTACCTTGGCCAATCATTGATGACAACAGGTCTTTTGAGTGTTTGGATCCTGATGATGGTCTTTGGTTGGTCCCAGCTTCCGATCCATAGACGCCGCACTGCACTGATGCTTGTCCTTTATGCAAGTGCAGTCTTCGTAGGTACTGGATCAGGTAAGGAGTACCACCTTTTCATCGTATACCCCGGGCTGTTGTTGAGCCTAGCCATTGTGATTCCAACGATGACGAAGGCGTGGAACAGGGGAATTGTTTCTGCCTGTTTGGTAGTGCTGGCGCTTTCGAGTTGCCTCGTTGTGGGCAAGCTGTTTTGGGACTCTAGATGTGTACTCAAAGGAATAGATAACTGCCCTAATCAATATTTGAGTTTAGTCGCAGAGGTTCAGCGCACTGGGATCGAGAACAACGAGTTCTTTGCGAACCAAGGATGGCCCTTTCTCATGATGGACAGGAAGGCCACAGTATCGTTCACACCATTGTTTCCACTAGCTGTTGACCTTGGCGAGTCAACTCGTAAGGTACTAATAGATTCATCGAAAGCCAGAAACAAAGTGATCTGGATTCATGAGGGTGACTTGGCTATAGCCCGGGGCTTCCCGGGGAACAGAGTGAAGGAATTCCTGCAGGGACGTCAACCCATAGGTGAACCAATCTCTGGATTTACACGGATGTCACCCGTCGCTGGAAACTAGATGCTGTATCCAATGAGACCGGTATGTGGGCGGGAAAATGGTTGGCATGACGACGAATTCCAGATGGGAAATACTTCCACTTGAAACAAATCCTACGCAGTGGGACTTCGCTAATCATAATTCTGTCTCATTGATCTACGTTGGTCGTTTGAAGCGTTTTCAACTGCACATTGAGTCCTGGTTAATTATCCGGGTGACTGCCAATAGATTCCAGGTCTCGACTGAAGCGAGGGGCACGCTCATTCACTTGGTGTCAACGACGGGTGACCTCTAAAATCGACATTGATTAATTGTTTTGAGAGGCTCAGCAATACCGTCGCGGGGAGCGATGGTCGAGTAACTCAGGGACTTGTTGGCCAACCCGATTGCGTAATGACATGACAACTAGAGGTGATTCTATGAGATTTAAGAGTCTTAGTTCATGTTGTGTGGCTGGGAAGATCCGGTTGTTATAGCATTGTGATGAATACCTTGGAATGAGATCAAGATTGAGTTGGCATACCGTGAGTTTGGTCTTTCAAGTGCAACGTTTCACATGTGGCGAAATCATTGCCATGGAAACAGTGTTTGTGACATCAAGGAGCCCAATGAAGTAGTTCCATTGCACGCTTATTGCTCTCTGAAATCCCATGAGATGTTTTTTCGACGTGAAATACGTACAACTAAACGCCACAATATTCTCCTAATCGAAAATGGAATGACGCTGCCTATTCGGCCAAGTAATTGACTATTCGTGATGTTCGTTAAGCCGCGCACAACGTTTGTTTGGGAAGCGCCTGCGAGCGATGAAAGACATGAATTTAAGTCCACCGCCTCCGAATGTACATC
>B570J29032_109957736_pt1 | contig 10505 bp, 7 predicted proteins | sample LakMenEpi16Nov12_FD_29032 | JGI IMG/M metagenome (IMG submission 29032)
AAAAACCCGCCGGATCTGCTCACCCCAATCACTGAAACACCTTGTTGCTCCAACAATTGCGTTAGGTAAAATCCATCTTGTCCGCTTGCACCAAAAATGATGGCAGTCATTTAAATAAATTAAGTATTCATAAAGATGGAACATTATCCATCCAGTAATCAATAATATCTTTTAAGGAAGTTTCCAAAGGTATTGAGGGTCTCCAACCTGTATCCTCATATATTTTAAGATTTGAACCAATAATAATTTTATTATCATCGGGCCTAACAAGTAATTCATCTGTTGAAATGTTCAAAGTAATATCAATTATCTCCATCATTTTAAGAAGAACTGCCCTTAAAGAATTTCCTTTCCCGGAACAAATATTATAAATTTCACCCTTGGTTCCTTTATTTAATAAAACATGATACGCTTTAACTACATCTCTAACATCTACAAAATCCCTAACTACAGAAATGTTTCCAGTCATGATAGTATCTGTAACAACCAATCCTTTTTTGATTTCAGCAAGTTTTTTGGCAAATGAAGAAATTACAAAAACTTCCTTCTGACCGGGCCCAATATGATTAAATGATCTGGTTAATACAATATCAATTCCATAATTTTTTGCATAAATTTCAGATAGCATTTCCTGAGAGACCCTTGCTACAGCATAAGGGCTGGAAGGTCTAAGAGCACATTTTTCAGTTACAGGAAGTTCAGTTTCACTAATATTGCCATACTCTTCTGAGGATCCTACAGATAATATTCGGCAGTTCAGCTTGAGTAATCTTACCTGGTCTACAAGATTGAGAAAAATATTAGAATTATTCACAAAAGCGGCTACAGGATTTATCCAGCTATAAGCAACACTACTGAAAGAAGCTAAGTGCAGGAGATAGTCTGGCCTATATTCCTTAAGTATATCATTAGTTAATTCTTTATTTTGAAGGTCTATTTGTTGGAAAGAAAAAAATACGAAACTATAATTCAAAGGATAACTAATAGGATGTATATCCACCCCTAAAACACTTACAGGTACTCGCAAAGATTCCAGATAATCTAAGAAATGTTTGGCAACGAATCCACCTGAGCCTGTAATAAGGTACTTTTTCATCATCTAGGATTTGAAGCAATTTGTTTAAATATGGCTGCGTACTCTTCTGCACAACGTTTCCATGAAAATGTTTTCGCTCTTTTCAACCCTAAATTGCCATATCTCTCTCTTAAAGAACTATCAGAATAAAGATTATTCATTACTTGACAAAGATCATCTTCATTTGTAGGTGACAGAAGAATTCCAGCATCACCTACTACTTCAGGTAATGAAGTAGTACTTGAAGCAACTACAGGAACTCCACATTGCATCGCCTCTAAAGCTGGTAATCCAAATCCTTCGTATAATGACATAAAGAAAAAACTAATAGAATTAGAATAAAGTACAGCAAGATCATTTGAATCAACAAAAGTATCAGGAATAAATATCTTATCACGAACCTCTTTATTGATATTCATATCATCGAGCATTGAACGATTATGAGAGCCGTTTCCAGTGAGCACCAAATGAATATCACCGGGTTTTTCCTGCATAATAAATTTATTAAAGCTTTTTATCAGATGCCTGATATTTTTTCGCTTATCATTGCCTGAAACGGACAAAAAATAATGATCAGGTAATGCATATTTTTCCTTAACGTCCTCCCAATCATGTCTATCTATATTCTTATAGAATAATTTCTGTGATGCAGCCAAAGGAGCTACAAAAACATTTTCCGGATTTATTCGCTTGTCAAAATTAATCAAATCCTCACGTGAAAATGATGAAATTGAAATGGCGTAACCAGAAACAATACATTCAACTATTGCTTTTGTTTTCTGAATTAGACTTTCCGGATAACCGTTCAATTTTAATGGTATTATATCAAGAAATGTGATTGACTTTCTTATTCTATTTTTATATACATTCTTCTGAAAAGGGTAATAAAATGAATGAAAAATATCCTGATTGTTAATTTCATCATAATAAGATGTTGAAAGCCCGGATAAGCTGGTCTTGAACATTTCTTTCCACTTAAGTATATTAGTAATGAGTGGCGGATTTTTGGAAAATAACTTACTGGAATTTCTAGGGTAATGTTCTGATATAAACCTTTTTAAGGCACTGTCATATTTTTCTACGTAGTAATTACTTGCAAAGGAAATATCAAGCTCGCTGTTCAAAACAAGTTCCTCAGTTATATCCTCGGTTAATCTCATCATACCATCCCTGTTTGCTCCTCTTAATTCACATTCAGAGAAAAGCGTGCCATCGAGAACAACTTTTACAGGTAATGTCATAATTAATTTTTTTTGGGATAAAAAAAAGCCCACTCCATGAAAATATTCTGATACAACCCCCCTCTGTGCTCACATACAGCAAATGCTCTTTCGGATGCGGTTATCTTATCTAAACCTAAAAGTTGTGAATAGTCTACATTACTATTATTAAACAGTTTAAGATCATGAGTTTTGCTAAATCTATCTATTAAACTATTAGAAATAGTGGGATTAATTATGTCATGTAACTCTACCAACACTTCTGTATGAGTCAAAGATTTTATCGCTTCGTTTGTAAAAAGTTCAATCTCATATCCTTCACAATCACAAAATATTAAAGAACGGTTACCATATTCAAAATTTATCAATGTTTCAGCTGAGCAGAAATTATTATAAGTTAGATTTTTTACATTGTTCAATTCTGCCATTTTTCTGCAAAAATCCAAATCATATTGATTTATGTCATAACAATGAACTGTACAGTTCGGCAAGAGTTTGCCAAATCCCACTGCATAATAACCTTCAGCACAACCTATATCAATTATTGTATCAAATGGAGTTGCAATAATTTGCTCAATAATTGGGAATAGTTGTTTCTCATAACTACCTGTTATTTTTGGGGGAAGGGTTAATTCAGTTATATCAATGGAAGGATATTTGATTCCCTTAAAAGGTCCGTTAAGAATTGTAAAATCCGGGGATAATTTTAGAATGATTTCTTTTCCCTTATTGATTATTGGAAGTTGCCTGCTCCTGGAGGAATCCAATTTTTGCAGTGAATAACCGAATTTTGCCAGTAATTTAATGAGCAATTTTTTCATGAATATTTCAAAACTATATAGCTGGTTAAAATAGATTTTTGTCTGCAAATATTGTATTAATACCGGTATCTGCGTATACAAAATAACCTTGAGTTTCCATAAATTGAATTATATTTTTGTTCTTTATTTTTTTATGATTAATCGTAAAATTTACGGTTTCTACACAAATTGCTATAGGACGATATTTCATAAAGTCTATACTTTGTAAAATTTCCAAATCCAGACCTTCAACATCTACTGAAACGAAGTCAGGTGATTTATTCCCAAAATTTTCTTCCAGGATTTTATTTATTGTTGTTACAGGAATCCTTTTTACTTCTGCAATTTTAATATGTGTTGTATTTTGTACAAATTCTGCTTCTTGTTTTGAAAATGTACTCAAACCTTTTTCGGGATCAGACTCATCAAAAATATAGAAATCCAACAAATCATCTCCATTACTAATCCCTACTCCGATGTTTAGGCAAATATCCTCTGGTCGGTATTTTTTTATTTTACTAATAAGCATTGGATTGGGTTCAACACAAACACCTCTGCTACCCCCCAGATAAAATAAATAGGTATTGTTAATATCGATTGGATTGTTGGTACCAATTTCGAGATAAGAAATATTTTTATAACCCATTGATGAAAATAAGAACCGCAGTATCTTATCTTCTCCAGCCTGAGCAAAACTCAAATGTTCCTTATAATTTTTAGATCTTGCTATATAAAATATTACTCTAGCAAACTGCCAAAATTTTTGAAATGTACCCAAAACGTTTTACTTTTTTATTATGCTAATTGTTGGTACTGGAAAAATAAATCCGGTTCCCTTTTCAAATGCTTCTTTTTCTCTTTCCATGAACTCATCTTTGAAATGCCATGGCAACACCAGATAGTAATCAGGATTTTTGCTTCTACTTTCCTCTTCACTAATAATAGGAATATTGGTTCCTAGTGTTCGTGCACCATACTTATCCGGATTTCGCTCCGAAGCAAACTCAATCAGGCTGTGATCAATATTGCACCATTGCAAAATGGTATTCCCTTTGGTGGATGCACCGTAAACATGAACCTTTTTCCCTTCATTTTTCAAATCAACCAGCAATTTGTGCAAAATTGTTTTCAACACTTCTATCCTTTGTTGAAAAGCAGTGTAAGGTTTATCCGTATCAAGTTCCAGATCAAATTCCTTGTGGCGGATTTCATTGATGAGCTTATAATTCTCTTTACTGTCGTGACGGCTATTGTCTTTATGAGTGGCGTAACAACGTATACTTCCTCCATTGATTTCATTGAAAGAAATCTTGAAAATTTTCATCCCACCCATGGAAAGTATTTTCTCCAATACTGCCAGGCTGTAAAATTCAAGATGCTCATGGCAAATAGTATCGTAACTATCCAATTCGAGCATACGGGGCATGTAGCTCATTTCAAATACCCAAACACCCTTAGCAGCCAGAAATCTGCTGATGCCTTTTACAAAACTTACAGGATCTTCCAAATCGTAAAACATTGCGATTGAAGTGATCACATCAAGCTTCTTTCCTTCCAGCATCTTAAACAATTCTTCAGAAGGAAATATATCTTGCACTACGGCTGCCTCTTTTACTTCCTGAGCTACATCACTTGGATCGCAACCATATTTAATAAAATGTTTAGGATAATATCCTAGCAATGTTCCGTCGTTGCAACCGATATCAAGTACCAGTGGATGCTTAATATTTTGAATAGTATTGGCTACACTGTCAACTATATCTTTCAAATGATTGCGCATGGTATTATTTGTACCGCTTCGGTACCAGTAGGCCGCATACAATATTTCGGATGGCACAGAATGTTGCATTTGCAATAAACCACAAGCGTTCTCATCTTGCTCCGGGTTGCATCTAACCAACGCGCAATCTATTTTTCTAGCACTGGGCATTTCCTTGCCTGGCTTTACAAAACTACCCTGAAGGTATTGTGGCCCCAGGTCTATAACTTTTTTAAGAGAAGTTGAGCCACACACGCGGCAGGTAGTTCTTTTGCGTATATGCATTTTTTATTGGTTGTTTTTATTATGGATCAAATTAATGAAGAGTTCATTGATAGCATCAATACACTTATTCCTTTCCAGGTTAAGCAAAGCCAGCTGTTTTACAACTTTGTCCTTGTTTTCGATGGCAATATTTTCAAATTCATACACTTTTTCCTGCTCATGCCAAAGTTTGCAATTTACATCAGCCAATTGATAAAATACCTCCCCAAAATGTCCTGAAACTTCAGCCACCTGATTCCCATCCTTTTTGAAAACCTTATTGGCTGCAAAACGCATAAGAGCTGTATCAATTCGCCCACTTATAGCATCAGAAATATATTCATCTATTTCCTGCTGAAGCTGAGAAGCTTGAAGGTCAAGGCTGGCCAAGCGATCAATATCTTCCGTATGGTATTGCTTCAGTTTTACAATAGTGAGTTTATCGCAAAGCATTCCAAGTGTTTCTGCCATAGTTCTTTTTTATTCTTACTTTCATAAATACTGGAGAACCTGCTTTTTATACCGAATATCTATAATTTCGTAAAAATAGCTTATAAAATGTTCCCCGCCATTACTTAATCATGTCTGAAATTAGAAAAAGAAGCCTTAAGGCCACTGTTTGGATCTATATTGGATTTTTGATTGGGGCAATCAATACATACTTTCTGACGCATAAAAGCTGGTTTACAATAGATCAAAATGGACTTACGAGGGCAATGTCAGAAATAGGTCAACTGCTGTTCGCTTTTTCTACATGGGGTGTTACCTCCTTTTTGTTTAAATTTTTTCCATATTACGAGGATAACCTTCCTTCAAAGAAAAATGACATGCTTGGAATGGCTCTAATCATTGCATTAGGTGGATTTTTTATCACATGCTCCGGAGTATTTTTCTTTGAACCATTAATCGTAAGGAAATTTAGCCAAAATTCGATTTTACTTGTTAACTATTTTTATTGGATCCTGCCCATGTCTTTCTTCATATTGCTTTATAATATACTCGAAAGTTATTCCTTTGGATTTAACAAAGGAGTACTTACCAGTTTATTAAGGGAGACAGTTTTGCGATTTTACACAATGGTAATAATTATTTTAAAAATTGTTGATTTTATTGATTTTAGAACATTTATTATTCTCTTCGCATTTCAATATGCCATCATCGTTTTGGCACTAGCACTTCATTTGAATCATGAAAAAAAGCTTTGGATCAGTTTTAAGCCAAGCAGGGTAACAAAAAAATTCAGAAAGAAGATATTTTCGATATTAGCGCTTACGTTTATAGTTATTATTGTAAATGTATTGAGACAAAGCATCGATGGTCTTGTATTAGCTGCAAAACAAAATCTTGGAAAAGTAGGGATCTTTGGGCTAGCAGCTTACATGGTTTCGGTTTTGCAAGCTCCTTTTAGGAGTATGATAGCAATCACTGTTCCAATTCTTTCGAGGGCATGGAAAAATAAAGATTATATTGAAATATCAAGGATATATAAACGTTCATCAATTAACCTCCTTAGTTTTTCATTGTTTGTATTTTTTTGTATCTGGCTTAATTTCACTGATGCTATTCTGTATTTTGGAATTAATGCTGAATACTTAGAAGGAAAATGGGTTTTTTTCATCTTGGGTATTGTAACAATAATTGAAATGGGGACAGGCGTAAATGGGCAGATTATTGGAACTTCCACTTCATGGAGATTTGAATTATGGACAAGTCTTTTACTCACTGCGTTAATCATCCCCCTTAGTTATTGGCTAACTATTGAGTATGGTATTTTTGGGCCGGCCATTGCCAATCTTTTTTCATTCACCGTTTATAATTTTATGCGTTTTTATTTTTTATATAGAAAATTTAATATGCAACCATTTACTATTAAATCTTTGGAGGTAATTATTATCGCTTTACTTGCCTATTCATTAAGCTATTTCATGTTTAAAAATTTTAATGGAATTGCTGGTCTATTTTTTAGGACTCTCGTATTTATTTCAATTTATTTTACAGGTGTATATTTACGCAAAATCACTCCAGACCTTATACCAATTGTTGATAATATGAAACGGAAAATAGGTATCAAAAAATAATCATTTTCCAAAATAACAATCATATCTTTATAATATAGAATTATTACTTACCAGTACGTGATTTTATAATTCTAGTATGAAGTACTTCTTATTTTTGTTTTTCACTTTTTTTCTTACTGAAAGCATTTGCATTGCACAATCTTGCAATGGAAGTTTGGGAGAACCTATAGTGAATATTACATTTGGCCAGGGCTTAAACCCAGGAGGGACTTTAAGCACCGTTGTTCCGGGGGCCTCAACTTCCTATACATATGTTGCACCAACCGGAAGCCCAGCTTCAAATATTGTATTTGATGGAAATTATGCCATAATTAATAGTGTTCCATCAAATCCCTTTTGGCTTCAAACAGGAGATCATACCAATAATGGAAATGGCTATATGGCATTTTTTAATGCAGCTCCTAACCCAGGAAGGTTTTACCAACAAACAGTAACAGGATTATGTGCCGGAACAACTTATGAATTTGGAGCATGGATTTTGAACGTACTAAATGATGATCTTCTTCCAGGATCGGTTCCTCCGAATGTGACTTTTCAAATTTTTGAGCCGACCAATTTAACTACCCCTCTTGTATCTTTTTCTACCGGCAATATTGCACCTACAAATACAGTTAACTGGCAAAGATATTCAACACTCTTTACCGTGCCGGCGGGTATTAACAGTGTAATATTAATCCTTTCAAACAATAATATAGGTGGTATAAGCTTTCAAGGAAATGATCTTGCCATAGACGACATTACCTTTAGCGCCTGTGGACCACTAACTACAGCATCTTTTTCTGGGACAACTTCAGTTTCTTCATTGACCATATGCAGTAATACAGCTTATACAATTTATGGAACTGCTAGTGCTGGTTTGAATACCCCAGCTTATCAATGGCAGGTTAGTACAAACAATGGCAACTCCTGGAGTGATATAATTGGAGCTACCGCATTAAATTACACAGTTCCTGGCCAACCTATTGGAACATATCTTTATAGGCTTGTTTCACAAGAGTCTGCTAATATTGGATCCCTATTTTGCAAATTTTATTCTAATATAATTCAGGCTGATGTTATAGTTTGTGGTGGGCAAAATATTTCAAATATAATAAATGCATATACACCAGTTTTAGCTTTTAACCCCTGTAATAACTCATTAACAGTGGAGAATGCAAATGCATATTTTGCAGGAGACACTGTTTTAATGATTCAAATGAAAGGAGCAGAAATTAACGAAAGTAATAATGCATCTTTCGGAAGTATCATTGATTACCATAATGCTGGAAATTATGAATTCAATATCATAAAGGCAAAAACAGGTAATTTAATTGAACTCAAATATAGAATTACTCGTCAATATGATATTCCAAATGGAAAGGTTCAGTTAATTAGGGTACCATATTATGCAAGCCCAATTGTAACAGGAACTTTAACCTGTTTGCCCTGGGATGGAAATAAAGGTGGTGTATTAGTATTGAATGCAAGAGATACGATAACCCTAAACGCAAAAATTAATGTATCCGGTAAAGGATTTTTAGGAGGTGCTGGTTTTAATTCAAGTAACCCAGTATTAAATTGTTTTGAAAATGAGTACATATACTCTTCAACAAGTCAGGTCATAGCTGGTCTTAAAGGTGAGTCTATTGCATCCCTTGCATCCAGTGTTATTCGTGGTAAAGGTGCACCCGCTTCTGGTGGTGGGGGTGGTCTTGGGCACAATAGTGGAGGTGGTGGGGGGGCAAATGCAGGTTCAGGTGGATTTGGAGGATATCAATTGGATAATTGTGGAAGTTCCCCGTTTGATAACCGCGGTGTCGGCGGCCGCGCTCTTGTTTATAGTTCTGCAACAAATAAAATTTTTCTGGGTGGAGGTGGTGGAGCAGGAAATGCAGATAATCCTAATAACTATAATCCTACTGGTGGGAATGGAGGAGGTATTATTATTATTAATGCAAATTTTTTAAATTCAAATGGGAATTTAATAGAAGCAAATGGGGATAATGGTATTGCTTGTACAATACCGGCTAATCCTGATTGTCATGATGGAATGCCAGGGGGAGGTGGTGGTGGATCTGTATTATTAAATGTTAATCAATTTATCGGAAATTCAATTGTCCAGAAAAAAGGTGGGAATGGTGCAAATATGACATCTTCTGTAAGTACAGTAGGAAGAATCGGCCCGGGAGGAGGAGGTGGTGGTGGATTGCTCTTTATTAAAAGTCCGTCTTTACCTGGATCAATTAATTCAATAAACGCAGGTGGAATAAACGGTTTCCTAACTCTTGATGGTAATAACCCTTATGGTGCAACTTCAGGTACAACAGGTTTGAATCTGTTTAATTTGATAATACCTATTGATACTGTATTGTTTAAACCAAATATAGATTCTGTCCGTATCCAGAATAATGCCACTTCCTGTACAAGCTTTGATTTTAACGGCCTTGCCTATACAAACACTTCAGCTATTGTTCAGTGGAACTGGAATTTCGGGGATGGTAATTATGCCTACACACAAAATACATCGCATAATTATTCAGGGAATGGTCCTTATGTTGTTCAACTGTTAGTTACTGATATTAATGGTTGTAAAGATAGTGTTACAATAAACGTTTCACTTAATCCTTTAAATATTAATGCAGGCATCGACACTTCCTTCTGCAGCAATGGCACTATTACGCATGTCTTAAACGGAAATACAAACGGCACAGGCTATACGTGGAGTCCTGCTGGGTTCCTTAATAATAACAATTTGCAAAATCCAACTGCAACTGTTTCATCAACCACCATGTTCTATTTAACAACCTCTGGTGTATCAGGTTGTACCGCAATTGATTCAGTCTTGATTACAGTGAACCCAGTTCCCAATGTTTCAACAATAAATGATTTTAGTATTTGTAAACTAGACAGCATATTGTTAAATACTTCAGGCAATGCAACGAGTTATCAATGGAACCCTCCTCTTTCAGTAAATAACCCGGTTATTTCAAGTCCTTATTTTACTGATACTGTTTCGCAACAATTGATTGTAACTGGAACTAATTCTTCAACTGGATGTTTTAAAAAAGATACGATAAATGTAACCATCAAATCACTTCCAGTAATTCATACTATTGCTGATTCTGCCATTTGCGGGGCACGCAATATTACCCTAACAACAATGGGTGGACAAACTTATTCCTGGTTACCAACATCTGACCTGAGCAATCCTGGCATCAGCAACCCAATCTTTATTGGAACGAATACGCAAACCTATACCGTAACGGGAACTGGAACAAATGGCTGCAAAGCAAAAGATACGGTAACCATTACTGTGAATGTACAGCCTGT
>B570J29032_109957732_pt1 | contig 10496 bp, 7 predicted proteins | sample LakMenEpi16Nov12_FD_29032 | JGI IMG/M metagenome (IMG submission 29032)
AAATTTTCTATACCTTTAACTTCTTGAGCGGTTGAATTAATTTCTTGCTGAGTAACTTTAAGCCTTTCTAAATTGGCTTGGCTAGCAATAAAAACTTGCTCTGCTTTTGGCTGGCTTTCAATTGATTTTTCTTCTAACTCACTAACCTCTGCTTTTAATTGTGCATTGAGAGACTGAGCTTGCTTAGCAGCAGAAACAGCTTCATAAGCGGATTGTAAAGCACCTTGGCTTGGATAAACACCTTTTTGCGACAAGTATTGATGCAGCTTGGCTTTTTGTTTGAGGCTTTTGGCTTGCAGTGTTAATTGTTCCACTTCTTTTTTTGTGGCTTCAATCCTAGGTGGCAGATTATCTGTTTTGAGCGCTTTGGCATTCTTTTCAACATAATCAGATTCTGCTTTTTGCCTTTTATATTCTTGAACCGCTCTGAGATATTCAGCTTTGGCAACTTGAGACTGTGCTTGCTGAGAAGCAATTGACCCTTTCAGTTTTGCTAAATGATTTTCAGCTTCAAGCCTTTTTTCATCCAAATCCCAATTCCTTAGAGCTACTATTTGCTGACCAGCTTTGATTTGCTGATTGGTTTGTACCAAAACTTTTTCGACAATGCCATTAACTGAAGCTCTCAATACTGCTTGCTGAACACCTGGCGAACCTTCAATTTCAATTTCACCTCCAACTGTTTGTGGAAATGGAATCAGTAAACCAATTATCAAAGCACCTGAAATCAAGGCATTTCTCAATTTGTCATTTTTGGATGTTTTGCTCTCAGATTTATTTTCAGGATTGGGAACGTCTCCCTTATTCACTGACTCAGCTTGATGATTTATATTGGATAAATCACCTGCTATTTGAGAAATGGTTTTTTGATTTTCTACGGTTTTATTTTCCGCAGCTTTATTGGTTGAATTGACGGTGACTGTGCTGGTTATCACCTTAGATTGTCCTGACTGATTATGCAGTTTCTATTGTTATCGCTCATCTTTGTGGCAAAAGTTAATGGAAGATTAGATTCAATTCATTAATCACTTATCCTTCAATTTTCCTACCTTTATTATTCGCCTCTAATTCAGCGATAACCCCTTTTAAGTGACAAATACAATCACTGATAGGACTCCAAGTAAGGGCAACTACCAACAAAACCATGATTTGCCTTAAAGCGAAATAGACATGTTTGATTAAAGGTGCTGGAATTAAGCACTTTCGATTAATTGAGCTTTTTGTTTCAGCGAATTGATTTTCCTTTTGAGTGGCTCTGGCAAATGCTTCAATTCAGGATCTTCCATTACCAATTTTCTAGCAGCATCACGGGCTTGTTCAAGTAATTCTCCATTTGTTGCCATGCTGGCTAAACCAAAGTCTGAAAGCCCACTTTGTCTTGTGCCCATTAATTCACCTGGTCCGCGAATTTCCAAATCTTTTTGGGCAATAATAAATCCATTCTCAGTTTCTTCCATTATTTTCAGTCGCTCAATCGTATTCTCAGCCTTAGAATCAGCAAACAAGAAACAATATGATTGCTCACTTCCACGGCCAACTCGACCTCTCAACTGATGCAATTGAGCAAGTCCAAATCTTTCTGCATTTTCAATAATCATAATGGTCGAATTCGGTACATCAACACCAACTTCAATTACCGTAGTTCCCACCAAAACATGAATTTCACCTTTTCGGAATTCACTCATAACTTGATCTTTTTCATCAGCCGTGAGCTTCCCATGAATAACACCAACTTTATATTCAGCATAATTTTTTTGCAGCTTGCTGGCTTCGACTGTTACAGCTTTTGCAGACAAACTCTCAGATTCCTCAATCAGCGGATAAACAATATAGGCTTGTCTTCCCGTGACCAATTGTTTTTTGACAAATTCATGCGCCTTACTTCGATTAGCTCCTGCCACAATTTTGGTTTTGATGGGCTTACGGCCTGGAGGCAATTCATCAATTTCTGACAAATCCAAATTTCCATAAGTAGCCAAAGCCAATGTACGTGGAATTGGTGTCGCTGTCATAAATAAACAATCGGCTAATTTTTCTCCGCCTTTACGCCTAAGTTGATCTCTTTGTCTAACACCGAATCTATGCTGTTCATCAACTACAACCAAACCAAGATTTGCAAATTCAACACCTTCCTGAATCAGAGCATGGGTACCAACTACAATTTGAATTTGTCCATTTGCAAGCCCCGTCAGAATTTCTCTTCTTTCAGCCGCTCTCTGAGAACCAACCAGAAGCGCAACCTTTACGCCAATTTGGCTAAGAAATTCTTGAAATTTGCGAAAATGTTGCTCAGCCAAAATCTCAGTTGGAGCCATCATGGCAGCTTGTTCACCTCTCTCTACCGCGACCAGCATAGTCAAAAGGGCTACTATTGTTTTTCCGCTCCCAACATCTCCTTGAATTAATCTATTCATCGGACTATCTTTACCCAAATCACGCATAATCTCGTGAAATACTCGCTTCTGTGCACCTGTCAGTTCAAAAGGTAAAAGCTTCAGCAAAGAATTAATTGGACCCTCTTCAGAAAGCTTGATTTCTCTGGCAGTATCACCGATTTTTTCTTGTTGATTTTGCTGATACTTGATAGCAAGAGGCAATTGCAAAGAGAAAAACTCCTCAAAAATTATTCTTCGTTTAGCAAGTTCCAATGATTCTTCATCAGTTGGAAAATGCATTTGCCGAGTGGCTTCTTTCAATGATATGAGCTTAAACTCAGTAATCAATTCGCTTGGCAAAGTTTCTTCGATTTTGTCTTCAAATTTTTCTAGCGCATTAAAAATGATTTTGCGTAAACGGCTTTGATGAAGGCCCTCAGTCAGTGCATAAACTGGCACCATTCGACCAACTTCCAATGATTCTTTGGCAGTATTTCCATCTTCATCAATAACTTGAAGCGAAAAATTAGACAATTGATAACGAGTGCTGCGATCAGCTTGAACTCGTCCAGAAACCATTACCAAAGAATCTAGTGGGAATTGTTTTTTATATTGTTCCAACAAAAATTTATTTGATTTGCCAGCTACAAAGCGATTAAGCGAAATTGATCCAGTGGAATCTGTAACCTTGGCATTCAGAATCGATAAATTTGGATTTCTTGGACTTTGAAAAGCATTGACCTTGCTAATAAGACCAACAATAGTGGCTTCGACTCCCACTTTGAGGTCTCTAATAGGCAGTCTTTCTTTGAAATTGAGATGTTGTCTAGGCCAATGAGCAAGAATATCTGCAACCGTAAAAACCCCCAATTTGTTAAGAACAATTGCTAATCGTTCACCTACCCCAGGTATCCATTTAATATCGGTTTCACACCCCCCAGCCCCCTTATAAGGGGTAGCATTCGAATTATCTTTTGAGTGATCATTGCCTGCAATGGTGTTTACTTTGACGGATACAGTTTTTTTACTTGAAGAGTTATTTTGAACTTTGCTGAGCTCATTTTTTTCCTTATTGGCTTGGTTTTGTAAAATATATATTTTTTCTTCTTCTGCCGAAGGATGAATTGAAGTAGATGGAGGTGGATTATTTTTTCCATTGGTTCCATCCTTCAGCTGGGATGAACCATAGTTGGCTTTGGAAAGAGGGTTTCCAAGATTAACTTTTGTATTTAATTGAGTATCTATTTCTAAATCTTCTTCTAAATCATGAAAAACCTTTTTTGTACGCTTGAGCAAATTCATGCGGTCAAACATATTCATACAGTGATAAAGCTCATATTGTTTTCTCAAATCTCCTGCAATGCTGAGTTGATGGCCAGTTTGCAATATTCGCAAAGAGCTTTGCATGAATTTAGAAAAGGATTCTTTTAGCCCAATCAAATCAGTGAATTGGGCTTCTTCCTCAAGAGAAATAGCTTTGTGAATTTTTTGAATTAATGAATTGATAGCAGTCACAAGGTTGTGAACAGAATTTAAGCTTTAGTGCAAAAATTCATAGTATTCAGGCATAAACTGAAAATATTCTAGCAATAAGCTATTTTTCAATTCTTTGAGCTAGTGATAGCATAACTACAATTAATTGACCCAGATAGTGAAACCAAGATAACCATGAGTGAAAAAATCTTTTCCAAGGAAGCTGCAATCAAAGAAGCCTTTAATATTCTCAAGAAAAATTTAGGTTTTGTAATTCTCTTAGCTATTATCTGGATTGTAATCATAAACATCCCTGTTACATTGGTATCTGCTTCTCTGCAAGATGAAATGAGAGGGCCGAATAGCAAAGAAGCCTTATCCAAATTTTTTAGCTTTTTTCTTTGCTATCTTCCCGTGATTTTGATTTGGTCATTTGTAATAACTCCAGGCCTTTATAAAATACATTTGAAATTAACGCGAAATCTTCCTAGCAGGCTTTCAGAGATATTCACCGATTTTTCTACCATTGTGCGATTGGCAATTGCTTCATTTGTACTTTCATTTATTGTGATAATTGGATTTATTCTTTTGATTGTGCCTGGAGTATATTTTGCACTTCGTTTTCAGCTATTTGGATTTTTGATTGTAGATAAAGGTTTGGGACCAATTGAGGCCTTGAAAGAGAGCTGGAGATTAACCGAAGGAAAAGTTGGCAATTTATTTGTGCTTGGACTTATTGTCTTTGGTATAGCCCTTTTATACAGCCTTGCATCAGGATTAATCATATTGCCATTTACAATAAGCGGCGTTTTTCTTTCCCTTGCGAACAATTCATTATCAACCTCTTTGACAAGCTTTGCCAGCATATTAGGTTTAATTCTAAAAACACCTGTATATCCTTTTGCGCTCTTGGTTTCTGCACAAGTATATGAAAAACTTTCGCCCAGTATCTCTCCTAGCAACATACAAAGCCAAACATTTTAACCGGCAAGAGTAAGCTTTCAACCATCATGAGAGAGTTTCCAAGTCGTAGAAAAAGCCAAAGTGTTTGTGTACATTTCTTAAAATTCAATCGAGTATTGTCTTTAGACAAGCATTTGATGATCTCTGCTTGAACATTTACAAATCTAGTTCACACTTAATTGATAGGTTTCCCTTTGACAATTAAAAACTGACTGGAAGCATTCGTAAGATCAAAGCAAAACGGTTTATAGTAATTCGTATAAGTATTGTGTAAACAGTAAAAGAGTTCAAATGACTGTAGAATCAATCTTAGAGAGTACTTATGATGAACTCAAAGATCGACTAAACAAATTTAATCATAATGCATACAATGTCTTAGATTCTTCGCCAGGTTTTGGTAAGGGATACTACATTGCAAATGAAATAAATAACGATCAATTTCAATCTGTAAAGGAACAAATTCAAGAATTAGAAGAACTGCTTAAGAGAATATTTGAATCAAATTATCTGAATATTCAGAACAAAGAAACTTATCTTTCAATGACTGGATTCGGGATACCGCTAAATCAAGCTTTTAACTCTGTATTGCCATGGATGATAAGTCGATCAGCACAACATTCACCCGATAAAGTTATACAGGAATTAAAGTCTTGGTTTGATTCGGAGACACATCGTTTACTTACTATTATTCCTTTTGCCTGTGATTACCGATTTCCTCCTGATGAGATTCATAATTTCAAAGTAGACGATTTAGATCTGAGTATCTGTTCATTAGATACTATGAAAGATAATCGCATCAATCGAATCTGCTTTCAGTTTGCTCATCCAGAAGGAAGAATTCACACTGCTTCTCAGATTTCTTTGCTCTTTTCTTCTGTCAATGTCTCAACATTCTTAGGAGAAACGAATGCAGATTCAAAACAGTCTGGGGTTATATCAATGAGGGAATTACCCTATCTCATTAAGATATTTGGAATAATTGAGAATATCAAAATTCTAAAGTTTAATACTTTTGAGCATGTTGCTCCTGAAGTACCACTTGGTGGTTTATCTTATTATCGTCAGGACTTTGAAGCTTTGAGCGGAGAAATTAGACCAAATTTTCAAAGAGAACTTAAAGCTCTAAATACTATTAATTGGCAGCGTTTTGAACAAGCTTGTAAAAGTTATTTGACTTTTAATAATGAACTAAAGCCAAATCTCAAAGCCATCATAGATCGACTGACTTTTGTGAAGCTTCATATTAATGATTCTTTCGATTACTTAACAGAACAAATTACTGTAAGCCCAACCATTGATGCATGGATTGATTTGAGAATTGTTCTGGAATTATTGCTTCGTGATGAGAAAGAGATACGATATGTAAAAGAAACAATATCCACTCGTGGAAGTGTTCTTTGTCCAAATAGCGATTATAAAGAGGGAATCAGAGATGCATATTCCCTTTGTTCAGATGCAATTCATAAATCTAAAGTTTCTCAAGACTTAAACAAGTTCAACAAAGGGGTGGAAATCTGTTCCAAGTTAATTGAGCTTTATCTCCAAAAGGGCAAATTTCCTAACTTTCAAGTATTGGACCTTTCAAGAGATATAAACAAAGCTTTTGAGTAAATAATGCAAAGAAAAGATCAACCTAGGCTTTTACGCATTTCATAGAGAAAGATTCCAGCAGAGACTGACAAATTGAGTGAGTCCACCGCTTCACTTTGTGGAATTTGAATTGAGTAATCACAAAAAAGTGCAATCTGAGACGGTATTCCTTCTCCTTCACTTCCCAAAATAATTACGGCAGGAGTATTTTGCTTAAAGTCAAATTCATTAAGCAATATTGATGCTGGTCTTTTTTCAATTGCAATGAGCTTAAATCCAGCTGATTGGATTAACTGAGCGGTAGCTTTAATATTATGAAATCCTGCATATTTCATCGCAAAGACTGTGCCTGCACTTACTTTTGCGACAGCTGGATTGAGCCTAGCCGAATTTTTCTCGGGAAGAACAATACCCGCTATGCCTTCAAAAGCTACACATGAGCGAGTGATTGCGCCTAAATTGTGACCATCTTGAATTTCAGGCAACCAAATCAATGATTTACTTTGTTCGCTAGCTTCAATCAATAAATCTTCCAGCCGCATGTACAGCAATGAACGCAAATCTTTTTCCGTTTCAAGCAATAAACCTTGATGGCTTTCATATTCTCGCAAACCGAATTCTCGAGCCAATTCAGGCGCTCTGATTTCTTCTCTCGGCAAATCTCTATCCAAATCAGGAAGAAGACGCAAATGATTCTCTGAAACATACCAAAGCTTTTTTGCCAATTTTCTGTGCAGCTTTAAAAATTCTTGAACAGGATATTTACCGTATATGTATGAAGACAAATCAAAATTCCATTTCAGTGTATTGCAAATTTCTATTCGATAGACTAAATCAAAATTGCAAAGTTAGCAAATTATATTTTCATTTACCTTTTGATTCAGACTCAAAGATCCAAAATACTAGTTAATGATCATGAACTTATTTTAGAAACATTTATAGAAAAACAACATAAAAATCTAGATAACAATCTAAAGCGATATTTCGGAATCTTTCAAGCTTTCATCTAAGAGCACAAGAAGCTTATCTTAAAACAGCTAATGGATTTTGTGGTTTACCACCTAAGCGATATTCAAAGTGTAAGTGAGGACCTGTTGAATAACCCGATGAACCAACATAACCAATTGTTTGCCCCTGAGCAACTTTATCGCCAGCTTTAGCATCAATTCTTGACATATGCGCATATAAGGTTGATTTGCCACCGCTGTGAGAAACGATAACCGTCTTTCCATATCCGCTGTACCAACCAGCATAAATAACAAGTCCACCATTGGCTGCTTTGATTGGAGTGCCATTCTTTGCGCCTAAGTCAACTCCACTGTGAAAAGAACGAACTCGGAAAATTGGATGCATTCTATATCCAAACGGAGAAGTAATGGCAGCTCTAACTGGGAAATAGAATGAACCTTTGATTAATTCTTCTAGTCCTATACCTTGTCCATCAGTTAATGACAAAATCTTTTGGGTCAATTCATTAGACTCTCTCTCTAATTGACGCTCCGCGGATTCATAAGCAAGTCTCTCTTTTCTGAGCCTATCAACTAAACCATATTGTTCATCTTTTTTCTGAGAAATTACTTCTCTCAGTTTTTCTGACTCTTCCATAGTTGAAGAAAGAGATTCAGTTTTTTCTTGCCAATGTCTTTGAAGCGCTCTGAGATTATCTTGCTTCTTCTTTATATTGTTTATGTAACCTAGCTCATTTTGTACAACTTTTCTTTGAAAATAAATTGCATTTAAAAATTTGACAATGCCCTCTGAACGAAGAAGAGATTCTGTGATTGAAGATAAAAGATCAGCTTTGTAAATGTAAATATGCCTAAGGTGTTCTCTGAGAGAGACTGATTGTTCTTTTACTTGATTATTGATTTTCTGAATTTCAGTTGTTGAAACTTCTAAATCTCTTTTAATTGAGGATAATCGTTTTTGACTACTTATATATGTAGATTGAACTCTATATAATTCTCTTTGCGTTCTCTGTAGTTGAGCTAAGGCTAATCTTTCTCTTTTCCTAGCTGCTGAAACTTTTTCTCTTATACTTTCAGCATTTTCTCGGACTGAACTCAATTTATCGTTATAAGAATTTAAAGCTATCTTTGCATCGCCATCATTAGCTAAATCTGTTTGGTCGGCTATAGAAGGACTATTTATTACAAAAAGTGAAAGTAGCTGACAAATTATTAGAAAACAAATTGAGCTACAAGCCTGGCTTTTAAAGTGAGTATTTTTGATGCTTTTTCTTTCCCAAACCATAGTCACTTCTAAATTCATCAGTATATTTTCTTTTGTTTTATATAGTTAATGCCCAAAGTCTCGGGGTTTCTTACACAAAAACTCTAAACTTATTCCAGCGAAACTATTTATTCAAAAAAATTGTCTACAAACATAGACTGATTTTAAACAAAATATATCCCAGTAAATTCAAACAATCTAAAGATTTTTTTTAATATTCGAATATATTAACCACTTCTTTTACTTATTGGCAATCTCCTCAATACGCTTTACTCATGTTCAATTATTAAGATAATCTATGCATTATCAAGGAGTCTTTCAAACTCACAAAGGTTTATAGAGTTAAGAGGAGGGCTTGTTTAAAATTTATTTAATATATCTTTGTTCATAATAAATATCAGTACTGAATTTTATGTTAGGTAATCCAATTTGAAATGCATTCATTTGAAAAAGTTTGAAAAGTCTGTCACACTCAAATCAGTCGTAAAACGATACATATGAATATGAATAGTTCACACGAATCCAATAAGCTTACAATTCCATTAAACATTTCTCCTACTGAGACAAAGAAAACGATTTGGCTTATTAGACATGCTCAGTCGGTTGCGAACCGAGATCGAATAATTCAAGGACATTTAGATACTGATTTAACGGATTTAGGCTACGAACAAGCTAGGTTAACAGGTTTATATTTTGAAGAGAATAAAGAAGCCTTTCAAATTAAACATATTTTTGCAAGCGATTTAAAAAGAACTCAACAAACAGGAAAATTTATTTCAGACAATCTTGGAATTCCTATTCAAATTGATCCCTCTCTCAGAGAAGCTTTTTTCGGCAAATGGGAAGGAATTCATTCACCAACACTAGCGCTAGAAGACCAGGAAAATTATGGCAAGTGGATGAATAATAAAAGATGGAGGCCAGAATGGTGCGAAAGTTTTGATTCACTTCAAAAAAGAGGAGTGCAGGCTATTGAAAATATTGCAAGAAATAATCTTGGAAATACAGTCATAGTGACGCATGGTGGAATTATTCATTCTTTTGCATTGTCTCTTACCCAGAGCCTGGGAGAAGACCCAACCGTTCACAATTGTGGCATTACCAAGTTAAAAGCAACTTTTAAAGAGAATAATGAAATTGATTTTCAGATTGAAGATTTTGATTATTTAGCTGAAGGTGTTTTAAACACTTGTCTTCAACTTTCTCCGGCCGCTTAAACTCATACTGTTAAACCTTTCAGAGAACAATACAAACAAGCTTTAATTGCTCATTAATACATCACTAATTTTTACTAGATAAATTGAAACTAAGAGAATAAAACTAAAAATTTAAAGTTTCGAGATTTTCAGAGAATACAAAAAGGTGGCACTTATGGGTTTCGTATTAGATACCAAGAATCATCACGATGTTCGTTGGAAAGTAGGAAAGGGAGATACTTTTTACAAAATTGCAGCGGAGCTTACAAAAAAATCAGCTCAGACGATTGATGTCAATGGCAAACAATCTTCAGGCATTCCTGATCTATTCGCAATAAAGCCTAAAAGTCCTGAGACTAAACCATATTCGATAATTGCTCATCAGCTCAACAGAGAAAATAATATTGCTCCTGGGAAGCTCCAAGTTGGCTTAATTATTAACGTTCCTGATCAATTCGATTTTGATCATGGCAAATTTTCTGAATTAAAAAGTTTGATTTTACAAGGCAATGAAAAGAAAGCTTCGCCTTCGAGCGATTCAACAACTTCAACAGCTCTAAATCGGTATGGAAATCAAACATGACCATGATCCGAAAAAGGGGACAAATTGAACGCAGAACAAGTCAATAGTAAAAAGGAGTTCAATTAATGTCCAAATACGAAAAAG
>B570J29032_109957730_pt1 | contig 10489 bp, 7 predicted proteins | sample LakMenEpi16Nov12_FD_29032 | JGI IMG/M metagenome (IMG submission 29032)
AAAAAATATATATAATATGATCAATTATTTTAAATAATATAATATTAATTTTATCCATTAAAAAATTTATTAAAGATATAATTAAAGTAATTTTTAAATTTTTAGTTTCATCATTAATGATGAATAAATATTTTTTAAATATTTTGATTATATCTTTATCAATATCTTTATCTTCACTAATATCACTAGAAAGAAATTTATTAATTGCTTCTTTTAATTCTTTAGGTAATGAATCATAATAAATATTTTTATCAGATTTAATTTTATTTTCTAATTCTTTACTTGTATAATTAATATATGGTTCTCTTTTAGTTTCTATATGACTTAAAATATCTGATATATTTATATCTTGATATGTAGTATTTTGATATATATCTATATTAAATAAAGAAGTAATATATTTATTAAATTCATCATTTTTATGATATTTACTATTATCATAACTTATAAATTGTGTTTTTATTAATTCTAAATTAAAATTATCAATTGATAATAAAGGTTTATTACTAAAATGAAATAAAATATTTATTATATAAAATAACATTTTAATATTATCATCATCAGGTATTATATAGTATTTATTATATATATAATTTCTAATTAAAAATATACTAAATAAATAAATATAATTATTTAAATCTAGTTTAAAATTATTAATAAAACCATCTATATCTTCTATGTCATCAGCTGTTTGTACTTTATTTATTTTTAAATTATATAAAATTAATAAATAAATAAAAGAACTAAATATAAGTTTAATAGAATCATATTCTATTATTTTATTTATAATTATATATTTTGTGTTAAATATATATAATCTATTATATTTCAAATATTTATAATTATCATATGAAAAATAGTTTATAATTTGATAAGATTGAGTAGATTTATTTGACATATAGGTATTAAGTAATAATTCAGTTTTATCTATATTATTATATAAGTTATTATAAGATGATAAATTATTTAAAATTGTAAAAGTTTGTATATTTAATTTTCTAATTAAAGCATTAAAAGTTAATATTTTTAATATTCTAATTAAAATAATTTTATCAAATTTTATAATATCTTCTTGAAAATCATTAGTATCATGATTATGTATTTTATCTTTTATTTTATATGTTTCTTGTACTTTTTTTATAATTTCATATAATTCTTTTTTACTTTTTAAAATTAATTCTTGATCTATTTTTTCAATAGATTCTTTATATTTATTAGATTTTTCTATATAATCATATAATAATTTTTCATCATCAGTAGTTGGTTCATTTGATTCTGATTTATCTTCTTTTTTAGTACCAATTGCTGTTTCTGCTTCTAATGTATTTAGTAAATAATTTATAGATTCTGTTTCACCTTCTTTTTTTTTTAATTCTTCACTTTTTCTACTTTCAATTATAGTAGCAATTTTTTGATTAGTAGCATTAAATTTAGATACTAATTTTGGATTTAAACTTTCAGATGGTTTTTTACTAGAAGATGTAGCAGTTAATTGATCTTTTGCTTTTCTTTGTTTTTCAGCTAATTCTGAATCTAAATCTTCTTTAGCCTTTAATTGTGCTTTTTTTTTATCATCAAAACTTTGTTTTTCTTTTTTTTGTTTTTTAGCAATTCTGGATTGATTTCTTTCAGAATTAGTAGGTATATTTGTATTATCTGAACCTATAGCAGCTCTAATACCAGTTTTAGAAATACCACTTCTACTTTCATCTTCTATAGATATATCAATATCTTTAGAAAAAGAAGTTAATTTAGTACCAGTAATTGCTGGTATAATAATTTGATTTAAATAATCATTGATAATTTTTTTTCTATCTTTATTTTTATAATAATAAACTGTTAATAATGGTAATAAATCTCTTAATAAATCAGCACTGGTATTATCAGTATCATCCATAAGTTTTTTTATAAAATTAAATTTACTTTTAAATAAATCAAAAACAAGAGCAGATGAAGAACCTGTATTATAAATTTCATCTTCATCAAAATCAGCTCCATAAATTAGAGTATGTAATTTATTTAATTTTATAATATCTTCTAATTTCATGGGAATATTATCTGCTTTAGATTTTTTATAAGTATTAAATAATTTTAAATAATCAAAAATATAACTTAAAATAGCACCATCATTTAAATTTGGATATTGTTTTTGTATTAAATCTTTCATATGTTCTAATAGTAATTCTTGCCTATTGTCAAAAGAACTACTCATTTTTTATTAAATCCTAACTAAAATAATTATTAAAATTTTAATGCAATTACACTTGTTAATATCCAAATAATAAAAGAAAATAATGCTATAGATTGATATATATTATTACGTTCTTCATAATCGTAACTAATGTTTTTATTAGTTTCTTCAAACCAATATATTTTAATTTTATCCATATTGATAATATATGGTATGAATAATAATATAAATATTATTAAAATATGTACAATCAATCTCATAAATCCATTAGTATATATATAATAATAATAAAGATAATTAGGAATATTTGTAATATTAGTATTTGTAAATAATTCTATAACAGGATAATATACAACAACATTAACAAACATAATAATAAATATAAAAAATAAAAGATATACAAAACAATACATAAAAAAAGCTCTATGGAAAGAATTAATAATATTAGTATTTAAACCCCAATCTACAAATGTTAATGCTATTTGTCTAATTATAAAAATAGATGCTATAAATATAGCTCTATCTATGGTACTAATTTCTAAAGATTCTGGATTTAAATTTTCTTTATAATTATCATATAATGTTTTTAATTCTTTTATCATTGCTGGACGTTCATTATATTTAGGTCGTTTAGGCGTTCTTGTAGTTCTATCTACTAATAAATCTTCTATATTATCTAAAGGAGGCTTTTGACCAATAGTAGGGTTTATTATATTTACTTTATTTATAAATTCTTTCATAGGTTCAGCACCTTTATTCAAATCATATTTGTCAAAAAATTGATCTTTAGTTATAACAGTACCACCTTTTTTATTAGTACTATTTAATAACTCACTTATTTTATTAGTTTGTGTTTCATCTAATTTAAATTTATTTTTAATTACATTTGTAATATCTTCTATTATTTTATTTTTATCAGCTGTATCAAAATTACTATTTAATCTTTTTATTAATATTGATAGATGTTTAATTTTCTTATTTAAAGAATCTCTATAATCTTTACTTTCTTTTACTTTATAAAAAAATTGTTCTAATACAGTAGGATTTGATAATCCAGATATAAATTTAACATAAAAATTATATCTATCAGCATTTATCATTTTTAAATATGTGTCATCAAATAATATAGAACTAATATCAAATGCTGAATTATTTGGATTAATATTAACTAAATCTTTAAATCCAAAAATTAAATGTGCCATATTATCCTTATATTTCTCTATAAGAATAATAGTTATTTTATAATAATTGAGAATTAACATATAAAAACCATATACTTCCAAAAATTAAAAGTAGTATTATTGTACTTGATATTAAATATAAATATATTATATTATATTTATAATGAATTATTTTTAATAAAAATAAAAATAAAAATATCCAAACAATAAAAACTGTAATTGCTATAGGTGTTATTAAATATCTATTATATAATATTTTAGGATTTTTCATAAGTTTTATTGTTAATTCAATTTCATTTTTAATTTTATTATTATTATCAATAGTTCCACCTATTAAAGGTGATGATCTCAAAGAATCATCATTAATTATTTTTATAAAATTATCATAATAATTTTTATTATCAATTGGATAATAAATAAATGGTAACATATTTAAATTTAAATAATTACTATCAAATGTATTAAAAATTGTTTCATTATCTATTTCTGTTTCATTTATTATATAATTGAAATTATATGATTTAATTGTATTACATGCCATTATTTATATTATTATAGGTTCTAATAAAATAATAGCAAATATTATAACTAAAACTATAAAACTCCATGATACACTATCAATATTTATATCAATATATTCTTTTTCTTTTGTTGTTAATTTCATATATTTATTAATAAATTCATCACAATGTAATTTTACAGATCTATCTTTAATAAAATACTCTTTAATATATTTATCTGAATTATTATATATATTATAATTGTCTTTAATTTCTCTAAATATATTTTTACTAGAAGTATCTATATCATTGCCCGGTAATTTAATATTTTTAAAAATTAAATATTTTATTATATTAAAATAATAAACATATAATTTATTAAATTCTAATATAGTATTTTGAAGTATTTTTTTATAAATTTTTATTCTAGATTCTTCAGTATCTAATTTAAATTTAGTACCATTTTCTTTAGTCATAATTTTAACATATTCATTTATTTTACTAATAATATCAATATCTACAGTTTCTGAATTACAATACACAGACGAATTAGTTAAAAATGTTATTGCTAATTTTCTAACTTTTAATAAAAATTCATTATAATATGATATAATTTTATTTATTGTAAATAAATTATAATTATAAGTTTTTATTAAATTTTCATTTGTTGATGTTTGGCTAGGTATTTCATTTTCATTTTTATCTTCTTTTAATAAATGTAAATAATTTGTATATAAATTAGTCGCTGATGTTAAATTTAATAATAATGTATTATTAGTATTACTAGTATCATTATCTGAATATATTAACCATTTAATATTTGTTAATATTTTATTTGATTTAATATCAATATTATTTATATTATTAACAGCTGTTCCTTTTAAAATTTGTATAAAATTTTTAAAATCATTAGTAATAATTTTAGAAGAAGCATTTTCAATTGTAGTACTTATTAAATTAAATGTACCAGCAGTATAATAATATTCAAAATTATTATTTGTATTAGCATCAATCCAATAATTTGTATTTGTAGCTATATATGTAGTACCATATTTACTTGAATCAATATCTTTTAAATATAATAATGATGATAATAATCCTAAATGAATAGCATTTGTAATTTTAATAAAATGTATTCTAGTTTTTAAATTTAATATTGCTGTTTCACTAGCAGCTATCTGTTCTTTAGTAGCACCTGATGCCGGTGGTGCTGCTGTATTTTTAGCATTTGTTAAAGCAGTAATAGTACCATTAGGTGTTATTGGTGTTAAATTATCTAATGGTGGTGTGGTATTATATTTAGTAGTATTTAAAATATCATATATAACATCATCTTCTGTTGCTGTAGTTGTAGTACCAGTATAAACACTATTATCTAAAATTTGTTTTCTAGTAATTTCTTTATAAAAATCTAATTTGCTTAAATAAGGTGTATCATTTTTTATTAATAAATCAAATAATGTATTAATTTTAAGAATATCATATTTATAATAAGATAAAGGTTCATAAATATGATATTTATTAAATAATGTATTAAATGTTAAAATTGAATTACTTAAAATAAATATTGATATTAATCCAATTAAATAAATAATAATAGAATTATAATAATAATTTGTATATTTAGAATTATAAAAATTTAAAATAGCATAGATTAATACAAATATAGCAATTATTATATAAATAAATATATATATATTCTTATCAAATCCTAAAAATTGCGGAATTATATTATTAATTACATTTAATTGTTCTGGAAATTTTATATTATTGTGTTTATAAATATTATATTTATCCATATATTTTTTCATATTTTTTTCATAAGTTTCTTTTTTTGAATAATAATCATTAATTTTTTTTAAATTATCATTATAAATAGCTTTTGTTGCTCCACAATTAGTTGGAATTGTTGCTAGTTCTAGTTGTTCAGTTGTACAATATTTAAATGATTCTAATAAATTTATATTAGAAGAATCTCTAGGTAAATCAATTAATATTTGTGGTTTTATTGGTTTAATAGGTTCTTGTTGTTTATAAATATCAAAAAAAATTACATCATTTTTATCATTATCATTATCATTTTTATTATATATATCATATTGTTTGAATAGATTATTATTATCATCACAAGCATTATTATGTATATATAGTGAAATATAAAATATAGAAATAAAAGAAACATAAACCATAATATTTAAATATTTATCTTCAGCTGATATTTTATTAGTTTTTGTATTTTCATCCATTGCTTTATCTTTCAATAAATACATTATATAAAAAACTAATAATATAGATATAAATATATTAAAACTTTTAGACCAAAAACCACCATTCCATACATAATCAACTTTAAAAAAAGATTTTATAATAATAATAATAGGATAATAAATAACAATAATAAATAATAAGAAATAATTTAAAGAACAATTTGGTATAAATTTATGTAATTCACCAAACATACAATTTATTAGTAATTTAAAAGTACTCATATCTTCTTCTTTTAATTCTTCGAAAGATGTAGTACAATTTAAAATTTTATCTATAAACAAATAATAAAAAACAGTTCCAAACATAATACAAGAAATAATAGTTAAAATTACAATAATAATAAAAGTAATATAATTAATCCAATTTTTATTAAATAAATCATTTTCAAATTTATATTTATTTAAATTATTAAAAACTCTGAATCTAGATTTTTCATATTCAATTATACCTGTTCTATTATCATTTTTACATAAATTTTCATTTATTTTTCCATAATTATAATTGTAAGTATAATTATAAGTAAATATAGTCATTTTATAAATTTCATCAATTATTATTATTATAGCAGTAATAACAACTAAATATACTACAATATAGTAAATTGTTTTACCATAATAATTTATATCATTCATAATCTATTTTTATAGATATAAAAGAATTAGTAAATTTTATTATAATGAATGTTTTTAATGAATTTAAAGATAAGTTTTCATGTATAATAGATGAAATAAATGATTTTTCTATTATAAGAAATTTTTGTAGTAAATCGACATCAACAAATAATTATTTATTATATAGTAATAATGGATTTCCTTTTGATTTATTTATAGAAGAAATTATTAAAAAAAAATTTAACTTAAAATATATATATAAAACAGAAAATATATGGAATAAAACAATTATTTATAATGAAAATCAATATTTTATTGAATTTGATTTAGATAATCCTAATATGCCAAAAAAATTAGATAATTTAACAGAAATGATATTATTTATTATAAAAACTAAACCTATTAATAATAATAAACATCTAATTATTATAAAAAATATTGATAAATTAAATGAATATTTTTTTGCTTTTAGAATAATATTAGAAAGATATTCAAATAATTGTTATTTTATATGTACTACAAATAAAATAAGTAAAATTGAAGCACCTATTAAAAGTCGTTTTTGTTTAATGAGATTAAGACTTTTTACAAATTATGAAATAAATTATATATTTACACATCATTTAAATATAACATTAAATCAATATCTTATAAAAAATAATTGTAGAAATATAATATTTGCTATTTTTATAGCACAAGTAGAGATAAATGAACCTTTTTTAATAACAGAAGATTTTTGTAATTTAAATTATCCTCCTATTAAAAATTTTATAAATGATAATTATAATCTTAATGATATTAGACAATTATCATATAAATATTCGCAATATAATTTAAAAATAAAAGATTTAACTTTAGATTTATTAAAAATTTATAAAAATAAATATAAATTAATACTTGATAATTCAATAGAACTTGAAAATTTATTGAATATTTCTAATAAAGGGAGAGAACCCATATATATAGAAGCATTATTATCGCAAGTTCTTTTATAATTATCAATATTACTTAAGAAAAAAATGATTGTTATTTATAATAAAATAATAAATAATTATGGAATTCTGTGATATTTGTTTTAATATGATTTATATTAAAAGTAGTACATGTGATCCAGCAGTAAAAAGTAATGATAAAGATAAAGAAATTACTGGTTATAGTACTAAAATGATAAAATATTGTAAACATTGTCAATATGAAAAAGAAGAAGATAGTGATAAACCTATAAAAGTCAGTGAAACAATTTATACTGAAGACGATTTGTTATATAATCAACAAGTTAATCAATATTTAAGATTTGATCCTTCATTAAAAAGAATTAAAGATGCTAATATTAAATGTATTAAATGTGATATTCCAGATGAAGAAAGACAAATCATTCCCATTAAATATCATCCTTCCCATATGAAATATTTCTATGTTTGTGATAATTGTGGATTCACTTGGCGTGAAAATAAAAAATGATGATTTATATAAAGAGATATTATTATCAAAATTAATAATGGCTACTAGTTGTAATTCAGTATTGACTTATACTAAACAACCTTTTGATGAATGTAATAAGATTTTAAATTCATTAGACAAACCAAAAGTTAGTAAAATGATAATGACAAAATATGAATTTAATCAAATCATTAGTTTAAGAACATGTCAATTATCTCTTGGAGCTATTCCATTTGTTGATATTGTAGCAGATATTAAATCAAATATGGATTTAAGAAAGATTGCTTTAGAAGAATTAAAACAAAATAAAATTCCATTTTTAATTAAAAGACCTTTACCTAATAATAAATATGAATTTGTTAAAGTTAGAGATTTAAATTTAACCGCTGTTAAATACATGTTTGATTTATAAAAATAATTATTTAAAAATTAATTATGATTATTTATTAATGTTATATTCTTTAATTCTTGCATGTACTTTAGATGGAGGTATTGGTTTAAATAATAATATTCCATGGACTATACCTGAAGATTTAAAATTATTTAAAAAAATTACAACAGACGTAAACTGTTTATTTAAGAAAAATGCTATTATTATGGGTCGTAAAACATGGGACAGTTTATGTTATAAACCTCTTAAGGATAGAATTAATATAGTTATTACATCAACACCTAATATTATAAAAACTAATAATGATGATGTATTAGCATTTAATAATTTTGATAATGCGCTTAAATATTGTGAAAATAGTATATATATAGATAAAGTATTTGTTATAGGAGGTAAAACATTATATGATTTATGTTTAAATAATGAATATTATTCTAGAAGAATTGATTATATAAATATTTCTATAATCAAACAAAAAAAACATTGTGATACATATATTGATTTAAAATATATACTAACTAAATATAAAAAATATAATATATATGATATTCTATTTGATTCTAATTTTATTTATTTAAAATTAATTAATTCTAATAGATATTACTAAATAACTTATTTTTAATTTTATTTATTTTTTCTTGATTTGATGTTATCATTTTATATAATTCTTGTGTTGCTCCAACATTTAATGTATATATATAATTTTTATCTAATATATGAAAATCATTAATTTTTGTACCATATACAAAACAATTACTATCTATTATATTTTTATTTATTTTAAATGAATTATTATTACTATCTATATCTATTATTTTATAAGATTCATCATTATTTGTTGTAATTAGTCTAACTTCATCATTTATTTTTATATTAGAATAATTACTATTATTTAAAATAATTTCATTATTATTTATAATATTTCCAGTATAATAAATATTTGGTATTATTTCATCTGATATTGAAACTGCTTCAGGTATTACTTCTTTTATTTGTTCTGCTATAAATCCATATACATTTGATGTCCCTTTTGAAAATGTATCTATATAATTATAAGTTTTAGGTTGAATTTTTAATATTTTTTCTAATGCTTGTTTATCATTTACATCACATATATTATTTTTTATTCTACTATCACTACTTGCTATAAATGATGATGTTGTCCATATTGAACCAGATGCTTTAATTATTATATTTGGCTGATTTGATGTTTTACTAGAAGAACCTGATGATTCTAAATAACCAACTGATGTTGAAAAATTATTAGTAATATTTGAATTTCCTATTTCTAATGGATATGATGGATTAGATGTTATAATACCAATATTACCATTATGTATAATATTTGAACAATTTAAATTATTAATATTTGTTGAAGTTGTTGATAAACTTAATGAACTATTTGAAGATGTAGGTACTCTCAATATAATTACACCATTAGCACCTAAACCTCCATTACCAGATCCACCATCTCCATAATTTATTCCATTTACAGCACCTCCTGATCCACCAACACCTGCTCCTCCTAAACCAACTTGTAATGATGATCCTGTTATTGTTGTAGTATATCTTCCTGTAGATGTAGCAGAACCGCCATTTCCTCCAGAAGAAGCTGTACCATTATTACCTGCTCTTAAATATGAAAATGATCCACTTGTGGGATTACCTGCTGATGCTGCTGTACCATTAAGAAATCCTCCTCCACCTGAACCACCCTGTGATGGTAATATATTAGCAGATGCTAAATATCTAATAATTACTACTCCTGATCCTCCTGTTCCACCATTTCCACTCTCATTATTATAAGCCGCGCCACCTCCTCCTCCTCCTGTATTTGCTAAACCATTCTCTGAAAAAGCATTACCACCTCCACCAAAATTTCCATTTCCTCCATTCGCAAAACCATT
>B570J29032_109957727_pt1 | contig 10486 bp, 4 predicted proteins | sample LakMenEpi16Nov12_FD_29032 | JGI IMG/M metagenome (IMG submission 29032)
TCGTCTTGGTAATTCGCTAGATATGCGCGATGTCGGTGGGTGGGAAAGTGCATTGGAGGCCGGGCTTGCTCTGCGGAAACACCCAGAGCTGGAAGCGCGCCAATCAGAGATCGACGAACTGTTGGACAGCGTAGACGACATGCAGCGAGCGTTTGTTGCGGCAAACCAGCACATGGATGACCCCTACAAGGCATGGCTGACATCTGACGACAATAGGCGCGCACTAAGAGACATGAGTGACCTGTTGGTCAGCGACGGTTACGACTCTATCAAGTACCGCAACGAGGTTGAGAATACCCACGGCGAGATGGGTGGCCTGTCCCCCGAATACGAGAAGGAAGCGTCCGACATCGACGCTCGCATGCGCGAGATCAAGCAAGCCGCCATTCAAAGGCGCCCAGCCGTACCGAACGCGTCAGATCCAAACTACCCAGCGCTCATGCAAGACTTCCTTGATCGCAGCCCGGTGCTTGAGAACTTCATGACGGCAGAAGAGAAAGATCTGTTGCAGAAGTACGGCTCGCGTCATCACGATCTTCGAACCAGCGACCAGTACCGCAACTCCCCCTACTCTCACATCATCCTGAAGCCTGAGAACCTGCGCAGCATCAACGCCCAGTTCGACCCTGAGTTCGACCTGTCGGATGATCTGATGAAGGCAGAGGGTGGGCTGGTTGAGGATCTGCCGAAGTTCGGCAAAGGTCAGCTGTTCCGTACGATTAAGGATGCTGCGACTGACACGCCGGAGTTTAAGAATTTCTTTGGTGAGAGCAAAGTGGTTAACGAAAGCGGACAACCGCTGCGGATGTATCACGGGTCGGGCGCAGAGATTGATGCATTCAAACCAAACTCATGGTGGACTGACGATAGTCAGTATGCTAGTCGCATGGCGAGGCAACAAAAAAATGGAAGCGCGAGTAATGTTACTCCAGCGTACCTTTCGCTTAATAAAATTGCACGACTCAAAGATTTAAGGTCTGCCAGAGAGACATTGCCACTCGGTGTTCCTGATAATGAAGTATTTAAAGTTTTATCTGATGCTGGTTTTGATGGCCTTTCTGCTATGGGCGGGACAAAAGAAATTATTGTTTTTAATCCAAACAAAATTAAGTCCGCCATCGGCAACGAAGGCACTTTCGACCCGACCAACCCTGTAATTACTAAAGCCCAAGGCGGCTACGTCACCCGTAAACAGGACGGCGGTCTGGTCGAGCTGGCGAACAAGTATGCAAACGGCAACACCTTACAGAAATTTGGCAAGGGTCAGCTATTCCGCACTATTCAAGGAGGGGTGTCGGACGCTGCTGAGAAGGCTGCTGATGCATTGGATATGTCTCAAGCTGCAAGGATGCAGAGGGCGGCAGAGCAGGGAAAGGCTCCGACAAACACACCTAGTACAGAAAATGCTCTTTCTGGGTACGATACTAGCTTCCCTATTACTCATCAATCGTCAAACCCAGAGTTTGACGGCGTAATACGGAACAACTTTCCGCATTCTGTCTTCGATGGAATTTTTGGGCTTGGGGGAGTAAAGGGTAATGCGCTTGGGTCAGGGCAAGGAGCGCATTATACTTATCTGCCAAGGACTGGAAAGGTTGCTCGTAGTGGCGATGTTGATTTGGAATACGAAAAATCTGTTGAATTTTTAAAGAAACAATTTCCTAAAGCGTCAGATGATCAAATTGACTCTCTTTATCGGGCAACGGCAGAAGATGCTGGCAACTTCTCTAGCTTTAAGGACAGCACTTTTGATGGCTTGCTTTATGGGGATGCTGGAGAAAGAGCATGGATGGCCCAAAATTTACGAGGACAGATGGCTGTTGATCAAGGCTTTGACGCAGTAGCAATGTCTGATGAATATGGCACAAGCTACTTTATTCCTTACGGCAGCAAAGCTGTAAATATTGGCAAAAACTTTGATTGGGACTCTTATAATACAGCAACCACTACAGCACCTAGCCCACTAGAAGGCACTCTGGATATGTCTCAGGCTGGTAAAACAATCAGCACGTTGCCGGGGCGGAATGAATTGAAGTGGTGGGTTGATGGTGGCGATGATGCTGTCGAGAGAGGGTTCCCAAAAGAGCCGTTTATTCTTTTGGACAAGCTATACGTTGATCCGCAAAACAGAGGGGCTGGTGCTGGGCGTCAAATCCTAAGAGATGGGCTTGATGACATGGCTGCTCAATATCCCGGCATGGATGTTCGGTTGTTGGCAGAGCCTTTGGATCGAGATACCAATCTGTCGGATTTGGTAAGGCTTTATGAGTCGGTGGGGTTTGATGTAGACGGTTATGAGGATGGCATGTCTGGTGTGCCAATGTCGCTGCGACTGCCTAAAAAAGCCAACGGCGGTCTGGTCGACCTTGTGGACAAGTACGCGAAGGGTGGGCTCGTCCAGAAGTATACGAAGGGCGACCTCGTCCGTCAGTGGCTGAAGGGATACCCAGAGAAGAGTCTGGCCCCGCTCAAGCGCGCAGACGACAAGAAGGCAGAGACTGCCGCGCTCAACAACTGGCTCGACACATCGCTTGCGAAGTACATCAAGCGCGACTACGGCTCGCCGAATGATCCGCTTGCTGCGCTGGCGCGAGAGCAGAGGCATGTGCCATTGAGGGAAGGAGTGCTGGGCGAGGCACAGGCCGCGTATGTGTGGCCACCAAGGCAATTCGGATCTCAGGCCGGGTTAATTCCGTACGTCAAATCCACTCAGCCGCGTTATTTGGGCGACCGCGATGCGTCGGTATTGGCAGAAAATCCATGGATCAGCTCGCTTGCGCCAGACACGCCGCTGTATCGGGATGTCGACACAAACGAGCTTGGCATAGCACATCTGCGGGATGAGCTGTACAACGCGATACGACCTGATTCGGATCTGCCAGACCAGCTGCGCCTGCAGCCAGAGTCGCTACCTCGCGTGTCGGTTGCGCAGGCGTCGCAGCTGGTCGGCAAGATCAATGCATGGCGTGCTGCGGAGAGCGCGAAGGCTGAGCTGGCCGCGTCAATGAACCCGGCTACGTTCATCCACAAAGAGTACCCAGAAAAGAACATGCGGTGGGTTGAGATCAGGCCCAAGGACAAGCTGACGAAGTTGCCAGATGGCTACAGTCTTGGTCCAAGCAATGATATGTCGCGCCAAAGCGGCAGGTTTGTGCTGTATCATCCTGACGGCAAAGAGTCTGCGCTCGGCAGTTACGCGAGCGAGGAAGAGGCGCTGAAGAAGGCGCTGCGAGTGATTGGCGACGATGGCGGCTACCAGAACATCAAGGACGCGCTGAAATACGAAACCGACCATATGCATCACTGCATAGGCAATCCAGACAGCGGCTATTGCGATGATGTGTTCGACGGACTGTCGCGGGTATTCTCGCTGCGTGACAAGCGAGGAGCGCCACACGTTACGATTGAGACAAGCGGCCCAAGAAGCAGCGACATGTTGTCAGATGAAGTAATTGACGAAGTTGCGCCCGGCACGTTTGATGATTATCTAGAGCAGCGAACCAAGCGAGGCGGATACTCGGACTTTCACAGCTACGTGCAGAATGTGCGCCCTGACGTATACGAGGAGCTGATGCGACCCGAAATTCGGCAGATTAAGGGCCACGGAGACCGGATGCCCGTTGATCGGTATCTCCCATTTGTGCAGGATTTCGTAAAGTCGCAGAAGTGGGCCAACGTCAAAGATCTGCATCACACTGGCATGCGCAAATCAGCTGATGCGTTCCAACCATACTCTATAACAAAAGCGCGAGCAGAGGGCATCGATCTGCCTGACTATCTTACGGAGCAGGAGATTGCGGATATCACAGCAAAGCTGCGTGCGATTAACAAACCTGCAGGCATGAAAGAGGGCGGTATGGCCAGACCAGATGTGAGAGACAACCCAGACAACGAATCCTACGAAGAGTCGAAGCGTCGAAAGAAGACAGGCATTGACATGCTCGACAGCGCTCTGGATCCTCTGTACGCAATACGCGCAGGCATTCGTGCGCAGTACCGGCCGCAAGATGTTGTGTGGACTGACGATGAAGGCAATCGGCACAGCTACACGGCGCCGGGCTTGTCCAACAGCACCGTCGGCCTTGGTATGTTCCTGCCGGGCGAGAACCCGATGTCAGATGCGGCAATGGATGCGTACACAAGCGGCCTGAACTACGAGAACGAGATGGCAGGACTTCCGTCGAGCGAGCTGATGAATAAGTACACGCACTTCGGCAACACTCTTGGTGAGGTGCTGGGTCAGCTGCCCATCGGCCCGGCTGTTGTTGGAAGAGGCATGCTGAGCAAGGCGGCCATGGTAATACCGGATTACCTCGGGCCGTTCATGCGGCCTTCGGTTGGCAACTATGCTGGTGCTGCGATGGCCGGCGAGGCTTTGCCACATTTGATTGGCGGCATGATGTCTCTGGCTGAGAAGTACGGCCTTGGATCCGACACACCTATCGACGCAGACGAGTCTGATCGGCTGCTGGCGTCGCTGGGCATCGAGAGCGTTGGCCGCAAGATCGACAACGCTGGTATCGACAGATACATTGCAGAAAGTGAACAGCGGGAAGCGGCCCGTGAGCGCATGGCGTCGATGGTCTACGGCTCGCTGCCGAGGTATGAGAAAGGTCAGCTGGTGAAGGGGGTCAACGATGCGGCAAGGGCTGCACGCGAAGCCAAGGGCATCACCAAGTCAAAGCGCAGAGTCGAGTCCACAGGAAAATACGTCGGAGCGCCGGCAGGCGTAGATAGTCCGCAGGCGCTTGCTGCCATGCGCACCAAGTACCTGCAGGATGTTATGGCTGGAGTTAAGGGGCGCAAATGGTACGGCGATTCCAGTGATTGGATTCAGCTGGCCACAAGCGACGACATACAGGCGGAAAAGCTTGCAAAGTCGCTGGGCGTAACATCGCAGGGTACAGGCGTCGACACCAATCTGGGGTTTACGATCAATGCGTTCAACCAGAGGGCGGCGGGTCAGCCAGTGTCCACTGGTAGATTCCCAAGCAGCCAGTCGCCGATTATTGAAAGTATTCTGGATGATGCAAGTACATACATCGGGCCGAAGCGAGATCCTTTTGCAAGAAATCTTGGAGTCAACTGGAGCCCAGAGCTGGCCATCCATCCCGTGCATGACATCTGGCAGGGGAGAGCGTTCGGCTACACCAATCCTGACGGCTCGCCGTGGGATGGAGGATTCTCTTCGCAGCAACACGCATTCATGGATGAGGAGATGAAATTTCTGATAGATCGCGCCAACAAAACAGAGTTGGGCGGTTATTCCGATTGGGATCCACTGAAGGCGCAGGCCGCAGCTTGGACCGGCGCCAAGGTTCGTGCAGGCGATATTGACGCGGACGATGCAGCAAAGCACTTCGGCAGCTTTGCTCCAAAGTACAGGGCGGCAGCGACGCACGAACAGGCGCCCGGCGCAGGGTCTGGCCACTTGGCAGACTTGCTGTCGATGCCATACGAAGACAGGCTGGCCTACCAGATGGACCCAAGATCGTCGTGGGTGGACGGGAAGGGGCGAGACAGGCTGTACGCTGCTGCTGGCCTGATCACCGAACCATCGCAGCGCATGGTGGGCGCGTACACGCCAGCAGGTGGCACGCTGGAGATCAACCCGGGTGAAGTGGCCAGACCATTGGTGATGACTGCTGACGGCGCTGTAACTGCCAGAGACAGGCAGCTTATGGACATTGTGGAGTCGTCCAGAGCGTTTGTGGATGCGCAGAACGCTGGGGCGTGGCACAAGCCTATCCCGCAGTCGCAAACTGGCGCAGGCGCTCGCTCAAGCCTTTCCATACCGCTTGAAGCTAACCCATCGCCAAAGTCAATGAGCGCGCTGTCTGCGCTGGCCAATAAGTACGGCATGTTCGCGGTGGACACCGGCAACGGGGTCAATCTGATCAACGACCCGTGGTCGGACATAGGTGCGTCACGTACCGGCACAACGCTTGGCAAGGAGCTTAAAGGCGACATGGGTAAAGAGCTGCAGGCTCAGCTTGGGGGTGTTCAGCCAGAGAGATATAAAATTGACACCGGCTACCAAAATTATCAGGATGTGCTCAGTCAGCCCGGCACCGGGCGCGCAACGCAGAGGTTCCTCGACAAGCTGGACGAGAATCAGGCGCTTATGAGCAACATCGAGCCAGAGCTTCGCTCAAAGGCCTATGCCAACATGCTGCGCGATGAGCAGATGGCGAAAGACAAGGGCATGAGTGTTCGCGCCGACATTCAGCTGGCGAGAAAAATCCTCGCCGCTGAAGGAGTGAAGGGGTTGAGGGATGCGCTTAAAGCTGGCGTCATTTTGCCGGCCGCTGCGGTTGCAATTCTCCTACCGGTGCTGAATCAGTCGCAGGAGTCGCAGCAGCTGGAGCTTGTGCCCGGGAGTTAGCCGAAGGAAACATCCGTACACCGGAAGCGCGAGTGATGGACTCCAGCTCTTGAGCCTTGGTCATCTTACCGAACCAAAGCCTAATGCCGGGGGCAATTTGTTTGTAAGGCATGGCATCCTCCATAGAGGGTATCGGGCAACATAGCCCAGTACACAGTATATACGAACGCAGCAAACACGCAACAGGTGCGCAACATGGCAGAAGATCGTACAAGCGAAGACGAAGAGCTGGTAGAGATTGACGAAGACGCAGAAGCTGACGTTGAAGAAACCGACGACGGCGGTGCGCTCGTCACGCTCGACGACGGCGTTGAGAATGCGCAGAAAAGCGAAGAGCACTTTGCCAACATCATCGAAGAGGTTGACCAGCGCGAGTTGTCCCGGCTTGTATCTGACCTGCTGGACAAGATCGAGATCGACAAGGAAGCCAGACAGCGTCGTGACGAGCTGTACGAAGAGGGCTTGAAGCGTACCGGCATGGGAAACGATTCGCCCGGCGGTGCGCAGTTCAGTGGTGCCACCAAGATCGTCCACCCCATGCTGATCCAATCATGCGTGGACTTCTCCGCTCGCGTGATGAAAGAGATATTCCCGCCCGGCGGACCAGTCAAGTCGAAGATCTTTGGCAAGATCGACAAAGAGAAAACCGACAAGGCTGAGCGCAAGACCGACTTTATGAACTGGCAGATGACGCAGCAGATCAAAGGGCTGCGCGCAGAGCATGAGCAGCTGACGACCCAGATCCCACTTGGCGGCGTGCAGTACATGAAGTGGTACTGGGGCGGCACTCTGCGTAGACCGTGCGCCGAGTTCATTCCGGTTGACGATATCTTCATCCCGTTTGCGGCGACCAACTTCTACACCGCCGAGCGCAAGACTCATCGCCAATATGTGACTGCGCAAGAGTTTGAGCGCCGTGTCGATATCGGCATGTACCGTGATTTGGTGCTGGCCAGCTCGCCTGAGCCAGACTTCTCGAAAGCGTCCAAGGCCAACGACAAGATCGAAGGCAAGAAGTCGTCGCCGTACAACGAGGATGGTCTGCGTACCGTGTACGAGATATCGCTGATGTGCGACATCGAAGGGGATGGCATGCGGCCGTACATCATCAGCATCGACGACAACATGCAGCGCGGCCTGAACCTGTACCGCAACTGGGATCCAAAGGACGAGAACTACGAAGAGCTGATGTGGATCGTGGAGTTCCCGATGATCCCGTGGCGTGGTGCGATGGCAATCGGCCTGACACACATGATCGGCGGCCTCACCGCTGCGGCAACAGGATCGCTACGTGCGCTGATGGACTCCGCTCACATCCAGAACATCCCGACAGCGCTGAAGTTGAAGGGTGGCCCAATGTCGCAAACGATCACGCTGCAGCCTACGCAGATCGCAGAGCTTGAAGGTGGCCCGATGCAGGACGACATCCGCAAGCTAGTGATGCCGCTGCCGTTCCCCGGCCCGAGCCCTACGCTGTTCCAGCTGCTGGGATTTCTTGTTGATGCCGGCCGTGGGGTAGTGCAGACATCGTTTGAGAGCTTGGCAGATCAAAACGCAAATGCTCCCGTGGGAACCACGCTGGCTCTGATCGAACAGGGCATGGTCGTGTTCTCCAGCATCCACGCACGCATGCACAACGCCATGGCCGAGAGCCTGAAGATCCTGCACAGGATCAACAGCAGCTACCTGACCGAGGAAGACATCAAGAAGGCTGGCGACTTTGAAGTCACGCCGGCCGACTTTGATGGCCCGGTTGACGTTGTTCCGGTATCCGACCCGCAGGTGTTCAGCGAGGCACAGAGGTTTGCGAAGGTGCAGGCAATCCTGCAGCGAGCAGACGCAAAACCGCAGCTGTACGACCCTCGCAAAGTCGAAGCAATGTTCCTGCGTCAGATGAAGCAAGATGAGGACATTCTGGTTAGCGGCGGCGAGATGGAGAATATGGATCCCGCCTCTGAGAACATGGCGGCGGTCATGGGTGCCCCTATTTTCGTACTGCCGACACAGAACCACATTGCTCACCTGATGGTGCATGTGCCGTTCACGATGTCACCAGTGTTCGGAGCGAACCCGGCAATGGCCCCGACGTTTGCCCCTGCAATGATCAGGCACCTGCGAGACCACGTTCTGCAGTATTACGTCACCGAGTCACACCGAGCGGTGGACGACGCCACCAAGGACAAGCTGATCAAGCCAGACGACGCCAAAGAGCAGGCTCGCCTGATCAACCTTGTACAGGAAGAGGCCGAGCCGATCATGCTGAAGGTGTCGCAGCTGATCGCGCACATGCAGTCAACGCTGCCGCAGATGCCGGCGCCGAATGCTCCGCCCGATACCAGTCTGGCCGTGGCCAACATCAACGCCACAGTGAAGCGCGAGGCGCTGCAGCAAGACGCACAGAAGGCTCAGCAGGCAGCTCAGATCAAGATGCAGGAGCTGCAGGCCGAGCAGGCGCAGCGAGCTCAGGATGCGCAGGCAGAGCAGATAAAGATCATGCAGCAGGAGCAGGCGCGCGCGCAGCTGGCACAGTACGAGCAGCAGCAGGAAAACATGCGCAAAGCCGAAGAGATGGCTACACGCGAGCGCATGAACACGGCCGACAACACGACCGCTCTTCAGCTGGCCGAGGCAGAAATCGAATCGGGCAACCGAGTAGCAGTAAGCACAGGGACTGGGATAAACCCGGGACCATAATCAGGAGAGTGACATGGCGAAGAAAGGCGACAAACCAAAGGGCAACGATGTGAAGATATCAGCTGACAACACGCCGCAGCACAAGCGCTACGCGATGGGCATGGCGATTCCGCAAGGCAAGGGCGAAAAGAAAGCACCCAAGTGATCAGCGAAAAAGTTTTGATGGCACGGCTGGAGAAGCGACAGGCCGAGCTTGCAATGTCATCGCTCAGAAGCCCGGGGGACAAATCGTCGTTCACGTTTGGCGCAGCAAGCGGAGTGCTGGCCGGGATCGACTACGCCCTCGCGGAAATTTTATCAATGATCAAAGAGGAAAGAGAAGGTGACAACGACCTGTGAAGATCGCGTCAGGCTCGATGGTGTTCCAGTAGTCGTGGAGCAGAATCAGGCAGGCGGTGCGATAGTAATGGCAAGGATCGAAAACACGCTAACTGAACAAGCATTCCCCAAGGCAGACCCGGGCGTCATTCCGTTCGGTAGCCGCGTGCTGGTTCAGATCAGAAGCCCGAAGCTGAAATCGGCTGGCGGCATTATCTTCCACACTGAAACCAAAGAAACCGAGAAGTGGAACACGCAGGCCGGCAAGGTCATTGCGCTGGGTCCGCTCGCGTTCAAGAACCGCGACACGATGCAGCCATGGCCCGAAGGCAACTGGTGCCAGCCCGGCGAATATGTCCGCGTTCCCAAGTACGGCGGTGATCGGTGGGAAGTACAGCTGCCAGACAAGTCGTTCGCAATGTTCGTGATCTTCGCGGATCTCGACATCGTGGGCAAAGTAACCGGCGACCCGCTGGAAATGAAAGCGTTTCTCTAACACCTGAAGGAGGTGTCACATGGCAAATGAATTGATCGATGACAAAGATGACGACAAAGGCTCTCCCATTGAAGTGGTGGAAGGCAAGCAGCCGGGCAGTACGCTCTCGCTGAAAGACCAGCGGGATGACGACGACCATGACGACGATGCTGATGATCGCGTCACAAAGGCCGATGACGATGACGACAGTACCGACACGGATCGGGAAGAAATTCGTGAGCGTCGCCGGCAGGAAAAGAAAGACCGCAAACTGCGGCAGGAAGAAGCCAAGAACCGTTCGCAGAAGGAGCTGAAGTTCCTCCAGCAGCGCAACGAGCAGCTTGAGCGCCAGTTCTCAGCACTTGATCTGCGTCAGCGTCAGGGCGAGCTGACGGACATCGACAAGCACATTCAGGAAGCCGCGTACCGCTACCGGCAGGCCGAGCATGTGCATGCAGCCGCAATTACCGCCAACAACGGCCAAGATGCGACCGCAGCGATGCGATACCGCGATCAGGCCGCTGCCGACATCAGGCAGCTGCAGCAAGTAAAAGCGCAGCAGGCTGCAGAGTTCCAGCGCGTGGCCCAAGCCGCCAATGCCCCGCCACAACCAG
>B570J29032_109957724_pt1 | contig 10473 bp, 11 predicted proteins | sample LakMenEpi16Nov12_FD_29032 | JGI IMG/M metagenome (IMG submission 29032)
TTCGGTTTAACCGTTATTGTATATTTTTTACTATAACTTGAATCTTCGTTTTTTACTAATACACCTAATACAGGAATAAATGCGTCTGGATCAAACATGATAGGTGTAACAACAACACCTAGATTGGAGTTTTCTAATGCAATTTTTAATTGTTGCGCAATTTCCATTTCATTAATTTCTTTTTTCATTTTTTCATTTTTTTAATCATTTAATTGTTGTTTATCATTACAATATACCTCAAATGGTGGTTTATATGGGTCGTCTTTTACAGGAAATGGATTTACTGGTATTGGTATTCTAAATGGTTCAGAAATATCAATCTTGTTACTTTCTTTCACCAAATTCATCTTTTCAATAATTGGTGCAATATCAATATTTTTATCTTCTAATTTTCCATGAAGGTAACCTTGTAACCAAATATAAAATTCTTTATAACTTAACATAATTCTCTACAATAAAGATTTATTAACATTTTTCTTGCTAACTTAAATTCTTTAGCCCTATTAAGTTTTAAAACATAAAGAGTTGCAATATTTTGAAGGTGTGGATACGCCTCAGTAATAGTCATTTTTCTTGTTTCCATTAGTCGATAAACAATTCGAAGTCTGCATTCACATGACCACAATCATTACACATGTAAGTTGGGAATGGAACAATTGTATCTTCATGACTTCCTGTTAATAATTTTGGAACTTTCTTCAACATTGTTATTTCTTTGAAGAACTTTGACTCGCACTTTTCACATTTAATTGTTTCTTGACTTCGTAAGTCGATTTTTGGTCTAATAATATCGTCGCTCATAATTTTTTTTATTTAAAATATAGTTTATTTTTTAATTTTAGTCAAATATTCTTTCATATCCATTTCAAGTATTGTGTTCATAGTTTTTTTGGAAACTCTATACTCAATAAATTCCCTTTCATCTGTTATTAAAACGACAATACAACCTAAAAGTGATAGGTCTTCATATTTGGTTCCTTCTAACATTTTTAATAGTAGCTTACCGTAAAAAGGTAATTGGGTGTTGTAGTGACCAAGAGCATTATCAGGTAGGTCTCTAAATGGTATTTTCATGTTTCTAGTGTATTTTGTAACCGAAAAGTTTTTTGGTTTATTTGTTTTCCAGTCTGTTATTAAAATACCAACTTTACCATTTGTTCCAACAACCAACCATACCTTATCTGGTTGTCCCGTATAACCCAATTCAGGATGACCCAAAACAATTTCCGTATCAATCAACATACAACCCCTTTCTCTTAAAAGATCAATATATCTTTTACCTGCAACGATCATAGAATCACTTTTAATAATCTGTTCAGGATCACATTCAAATATTGGTTGACGAACATCTTTTTTTATATCAAATTCTTTTAATGTATGTTCTTCCAAAAAGAAGTGACAACGAGAACCCAAGTTTGTTGACTTTCTTCCCGCTTCAACCCACTCTTCCATTAGTCTTTTGGCTTCATCTAAGTCCCAACCGGCTTTGTTAAATGCTGCTTGTTCTGTTGGAAAATCCTCATAAAAAAGTTTCATGACTTTTGATACTGATGGGAAATCGTTTCTTAATTCTCCACTTTCATCCAACATCGTATATGTGTGAGTTTCTTCCTCAAACGTGAGTTGAAATTCTTTTTGTTTTTGAGATATGATTTCTCTAATCTCTTGTGCTATTTTTGTTAAATCCATTATCTAATAATATAATAATATTCATCTTTTATTTCGCCTCGAAGATCAGCAATATCCTTTTCATCGGGCAACTTTATTAATTTAATTCTACCCCAAAGTTCACCTCCATGAAGTTCGTGATAAAGATTGACTGAGTTTTCCCAAGCATCAGCGTCCAAACAAATAATAATATCACCTTTTGCCTTTTTGTAGATTGTATCAAACAAAAGTTCTGACATGTGTTTACCTAACATCGGAATTGCATTATCCAAAAACAACCCATCAAAGGCTCCCTCCACCAAGAAAATATCTTTGTTCCAATCTATAAGACTTTCCCAAAATATAATTTTTTCTTTTTCGGCCTCAGGGTTTCGATATTTCGCCCTACTGTGTGGATCCCAACTTCTTGCAATATAATAATTCAGTTCACCATCAATATTATATGATGGAATAACAATTCGACCAGCATGGTCTCCTTTATCACAAAATCCAATTTGATATTTTTCAATCATATAATCGGTTATTCCCCGATTATGTAGGTAATTTATAGCGGCTTTTCTAACGGGGTAAATAGGACTTGAGTCTTTGAATAAAGTAAATCTATCGGGAAGTCTAAGTTTTTTCTTCGGTTTTTCTCGTTTGACAACCGTCTCTGGTTTTAATACTTGATAAAGTTTTTTTTGTTTTTTATTTCCGTATTTGTCAAATAACTTCCCAAGCGGTCCATGAGTTCCCTCACTATCTGAACACGCCCAACACTTGAACACGTTGTCTATATAATTAACTTCTAGATTATGTTTATTTCTGTCGTCATCACATACCGGGCAGTTGAATGATATTTGACCTCGGTTTGGGTAGTGAAGTCCGTGGTCACCCAAAACATCCTCTAATAACTCAACTAACGCATCATTTTCATCCATCCCTTACAATATAATTAAAAACTTTCAATCTATCAACTACACAAACTTTTGTATTTTTTTATATTTATATTTGTTATGCCATCAGTAATCAATATTAATCTTTTGAATGGTGCGTCTCCTTTTGACGTTTATACTTGTGATACAGGATATACAACTTGTGTCTATGTTGCAACTATAACAAGTGGTGAAATACCTTATCAATTTGTTGTTCCTTCAATTCAACAAAGTATGAATCCAATAGGTCTAAAAGTTATTGATAATACCGGATGTATAATAGAACAAAATTTAATAGTATAGTATGGCATGTAATAATTTAGGGTCTTTTGCGGGTGATACTTTTCCGAGTATAAGTCTTTGTCTTTCAGCTCAGACAGCGACTGTTTATGGTGATAGTTTAACAATAGGTCAAACACTTTATTCAGATTCTGGTTGCACAATGGCTTTTACCTCATTTTTTTTAAGTAATGGTATTAACTTTTATGAAACAGATTTGTCAGGAAATATCGTAGGTATTACAGGATGTTCTTGTAATTATTTAGGAACTTTTTCATCTAACTCTCTTCTTGACGCTAGTTGTTTAGGTCCATTTACTTTTGACGTATATGGTGCCGATTTAAATTTTGGAACGACTCTATATTCAGACTCTGGGTGTTCGATCAATTATACCACAACATTTTTATCCGACGGTGTTACAGTATATGGTGTTGATTTGGCCGGTGTGATCGAAAGTATTGACAGTTGTTCGTGTGGGGCATTTATTTGCGTTCATAATGACAATATTTATGATGACCAATATGAGTTAGCTGGTGTTTTTGCAGGACAAAACTATTACACAGGACAAACAACAAATTTTAATATATTTTACTCTTTAAGTGAATCTCGTTGGTGTTTGGCCCAAAACCTTGGTGATCCTTGCGAACAATTTGGTCCTTATGGAAGCGTTTCGTCCTGTCCTGATTTCGATGACTCAGTTGCCTATACCGGTTTTTGTGTAACAACTACAACAACGACAAACCCTTGTTCTTCGTTGGATTTTGATGCTGTTTTCGATTGTTATATTCCACCTACACCAAGTGTTACGCCAACACTTACTCCGACACCAACTTTAACACCGACACCAAGTTCGTCGGATCCTTGTGGTGGAAGACTTATAAGCGCTTCTATGTTTATTATAACATCAACGCCGACTCCGACTCCAACCCCAACACCCAGTCCCTCACCCGAGATTACAAGACCTTGTAATTTTCCTGGTGAAGCAATTTTTACCTCTATTGATGAAATTATACAATGTTCAAATAGTAAAAAATTCCAAGATTGTTTTACAGGAATTAACTACTACACGACAGAAACATTAAGTCTTTCGGGTTCAACTTCGTTAAAAGAAGGTTATGTGTATAACGCAACTATAAATAATGAAGTTTATTGTGTGATTTTCCAAGGACTTGTATCTAACATAAGTGGTGTTGATGTAATTCAGTTGAATTACGAAGTGGGGGATTCATTAACGGGAGCTTGTTTAAGTTGTGTTGTAATTGAATCTCCAACGCCAACACCTACACCAACACCTACTATGACCGTAACTCCTTCGGCAAGTCCTTGTGTGTCTTACGAATATAGAGTGACAAATCTAAGTCCTGGTAAAATTTCAATTGATTATATTAGTTGTTCCTCAGGTTTACAGTCTCAAACAATTCAACCAAACTCTTCAATAATCGTGTGTTCTTCAGGGTCTATTTCAACAGGAAATCCACAGAACATTCAAATACAACAACTTCCATCTATTTGTGTGTAAAAAAAATATCGTCTAAAAAGACGATATTCAACTTTATCGGTATATTAAACGATATTATTTCCAAATCTCTTTTGATCTCATAAATCCTAAAACACATGTATAGGCATCTGTTTGATCGAAATTTTCTTTTTTTAGTGTATTGTTTTTGGTATAAGACCAATTAATTTGTGGTTCCAACTTTGAGACCTTTTCCCATATTATCATTTTTTTATCAACATCTTTTGGATAACCACCAAATAAAACAAATTTCTTTTTGTCATTTTCTTGAATCAACTCAGGAAATGCAAACTTCCTTGAATTATATGTTGAAATAAACTCGGGAACTATACCCAAAATGTCATATATTTCTTTGAATATGAAACTATTAAATCTAAGTAATGTTTGAATAGTATATACGTTATTTGAATTCAACAAAGGTTCCTCTATTATAACTCTTACAATACCTAAAGTTTTATATTCTTTTAGTTTTTCTGAAAAGATTTCAGATTTCAAAAGTAATTCTCTTAATTTATCTTCATCTTTATCAACCTTTGGTCGTGGTGATATGTGGGTTAATTCTAATAACTCTTTTGTTTGGATGTCAAACAAAGCCCATCCAATAGTTTTGGTTGATATATCAAGACCGAGAACTTTAGGCGAGTTTTTTAAATTTTTTCTCATAAATTAGTATTATTAAAGTAATATAGTTAAATATGTTAAAAAACAAATACTTCTAAAAATCTAACTTAACGACGTATTGTTGAATTCCTTGTCTGAGAACAGGCGATTGTAGTTTTGACATTACAAGAATATCTTTGTTTTCATCCAACAAAGCAATTTCACTAACATATGATTTAGTCCCAAATGTCCATGTTGGGTTTTGTGACACCAAAAACTCTGTTGAACTAAGGTTGATCTTATATTTCATTTCGTAGATAGTTGCTTGAATGTCGGTTTCAAGATTTCCGTAGAAATAATACTCATCTCCAAAGTTTAATTTCGGACCAACCGTATTCAATGGAACTAAGTCAATATAGTTGTTTAAGTTATATAGTGGTGCGGAATTATAGTTCGAATCTGTAATTACAAAAGTTGTTCCTGTAAGTGAATTTTGGGTTACGTATCCATTAATAAATTGATCGCTAATCTGACTTGTAAAATCAATAATTCTCCAAGACTGAGGACTTGGTTTTTGACCCACCGGTGTTTTTTGTGCTAATACTTGGAATTGCGTAGCGTAAAACCCTTGAGGAACAACACAAGTAGGACATTGTGTTGTTGTAGTCGTCAATGGACTTATTGTAGTTGTTGTAGTTGTTGTTGGTAAAAAAGTTGTTGTAGTTGTTGTTGGTGAGAATCCAGGTTGAACTAAACAAGGGAACTCGGCCCCGAATCTAACGGCCACGTTCTGTGGTGTATCAGGGGTGCAAACATTTTGAGTTCCAATAACACTTGTATAATAATTACTATGTAATGAATTAGTAAACTCGTTGGTGTTTGAAAATCTATAAGTAACCCATAGTGTCTCTTGTGATCCTGTTAAAACACCCGATGTATTTGATGTTCCGCAAGTGTTTGGGGTTATAAGTGAAACTTGAGGTGCCGGTAATGTCCAGTTTCTATTTGATTTATATGATAATGCCGCAACAATTTCTTCATCATCTATTACGATTGTTTGTGAGTCAGGATAAACTTTTCCAATTCTACTCGGAAGACCATTTGGTTGAGCAAAAGTGTCCCATAAATTATAATATCTCAAACCAGGTTGGTTCATGTTTTGGGATATTGTTGATTTTGTGTATTGGACTTGGAATAGGTTTTTTCCATCAAATCCTGGAGGATCTACATAGAAAGTTTGTCCAAAACAACATTCAGGATTTTTGTGCCACATCAAAGTTGGGATATGTAATTTGAAGTTTCTTGCCTGTCCTTGGGTATTCTCGGGATTCTGACTATCAAAGGGTTGCATTGCAAACTTTTCACCATAAAAGAAATCAATTGTTTGATTTGTGTAATGAATTATTGCAATCGCTTTCTGATCTTGTGGTGTTACAACTTTTTTCTCACCAAAAGAATTGTAGTAATATACGTCATCACTTGATGTTTGGGCACTTGTCGTATATCCAAAATACTCTTTTTGTCCAAGATATTGTATAGAACCAAATTTTGTATAATCTTCAAATTGTGAAGAAATAAGACCAGCAGGACTTTCACTCCAAGGAATATTCATATTCCATATTTTAACATCAAATTGGTCAGTATCACAAACTGATTCAAAATCAATCACATTTTGAGCCCAATGTCTTTCAGGAGTAAAACTATCGTATAAAGGAACCATTCTTGGTGGATAAATTATTGCTCTTGCAACACAATCAACCGATAGGTTTGTGTAATCAGGTGTGTTTCTATCTAACGTAAGTTTGTCTTGACAAACGTTAATAATTCTATAAGTAAGAGTTGGGTAACAACTAAATAAAACTTTTTCGCAATTTGGTGGTGGTGGAACGGGACATACAGGACTTGGTGATGGTGTCAAGCAAGGAGTCGCCGTTGGTGATGGTGTTGGTGATGGTGATGCGCATGGGTTTGTTGGCGAGATAGAAGGTGTTGGTGTTGGACTTAAACTTGTTAGTGGTGTTGATGTGTTTGTTGGTGTTGGGGTTGGTGTAGGGAATCCTGTGCAACTACAATCGTTTTTAGCCAAACCATCGTAAAAAATTGTAATAATATCACCAATTTGAGGGGTTTTTGTGTTATAAGGGTCGCAATCAATTTTATAAACAGAAATTTCATTTGTTCCGTTCAAACTAAACATATTCACAACATAATTAGGTGTTGAGACGTATTGATTGTTTGTAAAAACCTTCCAATTGATTGTATTGGCGGTTGTGTTTCCTGTAAAAAATCCTCTCATGGCAGCCCTGTTAAAAACAGGTTCTATTTGTGAATCCATAAATGGTATTCCATATATATTAGTTTGATCTTGATCAACTAAATACGGGTATTTTATATATTGACGATTTGACTCTGGAACACCTGAACTATTTTGTGAGTTAAATTCAGGTTGTAAAATAACGGTATCACTTTGATTGTATGTTGATGGTAATGAATTATAACTAATTTCACTATCTCCAATTGCAAAATAGGTAACTCTAAAATTACCTTCAGATAATCTCTGTCTTCCTGTGTCAGTTACTCTTGTATTAACTAATCCTGATGTGTTTTTAATTATATATGCCATCTATGAATAAATATTGTCATTTTATATTTGTGGTGGTGTTGGTATTGTGGGATTAATTAAATTTAGTTGACAACAATCACAACCGCTTACGGATGGGTTTGTCATATTAAAATAATAATACCCAACAGCATTTCTACAAGCCCCAACAGGTGGGTTAATGATAGAATTTGTAGTTACACCTGTAATTGTTTGATTACTTGTAAAATTTAATGTTGAGGTAAATGTTTTTTGTATTTGTAATCCCGATATTGGATTATCGGCACTACAAGGTCCAGGAATTGGAACTACGTTTGTTGTAACATTAGTTAAGACCATTTGGTAAACACCGTCTATGGTTGTAAAGTTATTGTAATTTGGTGTGGGAATAATTCCAACTGGATAGAACGTAAATATTGATGTCATGAACAAATCAACACTAAGTGTTACTCCACCAGGAAGTGTTGGTGCTGTTATTGAAAATGTGTTATTTGAAAAATTAACAAGTAAGGTTAGATTATATGATGTTGGTAGGTTGTTTGAAATCGTGACGTTTATTGAGTTTCCAACAACATTATTCGAATCTTTTGTTATTACAGAATAAATTCCCGGGTTTAAGTTATTGAAAATTGGTGATGCTTGATAGGAGGATCCTCCGTCAACTGAATATGAATATGGCGAAATTCCACCACTCGCGGTAACCGTAATACTTCCAAGACCACCACAGAGAGCGTCGTTGTCAATTGCAGTTGTAAACACGGTATATCCAGTACCACAATTACCTTCAACCATATTAACTGAGGTTATGTTTGCATTTCCTAAAGTTTGCCAATTACTTAAAGGTGGGTATGTTGGGTCGTTGTTTATAAATATTGTTGTGGGGTTATATCCTGTTATGGTCCATTGAGATGGTGTTGATCCTGTATTCCAATATAGTAAATATTGACTTGTGACTGAAGTCCAACTTTGTTTTCCATTAATTTCGGTCGATGGATCGAAGTTTATTTGTTCAACAGTCAATCCTGGTATTTCAACGTTTTGATTTAAACTTTCAATGCTAAAACACAACTCATAATCTTCTGTTGGCCCATCAGGTGTGAAACAAAAACCAACATAAGATTCAACAATTTGTAATTGTGTATCTGACGCAATTTCCCACTGACCACTTAATGCGGATGGATAAAAAGTATCACCCGAAAAAACATTATAAGGACCTGATTGACAATCTAAAGATTGACAAAAATACCATTGTTCTGTTGCTTGATTCCAAAATACATAACCTAACTCTTGAATACCATATTGAAGAAAATAACTTGGTCTTCCGTTTTTTAGTCCGATATTTTCGCTTGTCACATACACTAATTCATTTCCAACAATACCCGTTACAACAAAGCACATACCCGAAATTGATGTTGTTTCTGCAGTTAAAACACAGACAGTGTTTGCGGTAAAGTCTCCGTAAGAATCTATTATGGTTGCCCCATATTCTCCAACACCTAAGTTTGTAAGTGCGGGAGAAAATCCACCAACATCCCAACTTATAGTATATGGCGGTGTTCCTCCTGTTATTGCCAACACTGCCGCCCCATCAAATGTTCTATCTGTAGATGGGTTTTGGACAAAACATTTTACACCCATAGGGAAAATTGTGATAACATCACATTCGTTTGGTCGATTCAAAGTTGGTGTAGTTTCTAGTCCCATATTATAACATAAATAATTAGACTTTGTGTTTTTGAATGTATTCTTTCATAATATCCACATATTTGACAGTAGAACTATTCTTATCAACATAATTAAAATAATTATTATCTTCTCGTAATTTTTGAATTGGGTCTACATTTATAAAGTCTCCCTTGTAAAACTTGGTGTTTTTTAAATTGTCGGTTACTCCTGCCATGTGTAATATTGGTTTTTTTTCAAAAACTTCAATACTATCAGTCGCCCATGAAAAATCAAGTTCATTTGTTATGATTGTTTGTTTGTTGTCTTTCCATAAATTCCATAACAAACTCCACATTTCTGCGGTCCAAAACTGAATTTCGCCAGGTGAAATTGGAAACCTTCTTTGATAATCTAACATCTGATTATATAACCCAATAGAATCTTCATATATTTTTTCCCACAACTCAAATGTTGTGTTTTTTATAATATATTGACCTCCACCTGAGTGAAGTCTATTTTTTTTAATTAAGTCCACATCTATTTTTACAACATTAGCCATTTCCTCAATTAATTGATTTCTTCTTGAATTTGGGTGTTGTTGTTCGTATCTTCTACAACAGTCAATTATGTAATCATAACTTATATAACCATTTGTATCAGAAACATAACAAATATCGTCTTGGACTAATCTTTCAAAATCGGGTAAAGTTCTAAATATTATATCGGCATCATGTAAGAAAAATAATTTACCGTAACTCGGATCACTTTTTATCCACTTGGATATTAAATATGGTTTTATTGAAGGTATGTAGTGTTTTTTTCTTCTGTCGTCATTGTAATGATGGATGTTTACTCCAAAATTTTTTAATTCTAATGACTCTTTCGATGGTGAAGTATTCGGTGGAACTATTCCAAATATGATGTGTATTTTTGAGGGATTGATCCCTTTTTCTATGAAGTTATAAATGTAAATTTTGGCCTGCCAAATAAAATATGGCACGTCAGGTTGTGCTGTGACAAATAACAATTCGTTCATAATAAAATTATAATATGAAAGTTATAATATAAATAAAGTTATATATAGTATAAAACTTCCGCAGTTCCTAAAAAGGTTGCGTTAGCACCTAATGGTGTTAAACAAACCCACATTTCATCTAATGTTCCGTTAATATTAGAACCAACTCTTATTTGATTATCATCAATTTGTAATGTGGTTAAAGCTGATGTTCCTG
>B570J29032_109957722_pt1 | contig 10466 bp, 8 predicted proteins | sample LakMenEpi16Nov12_FD_29032 | JGI IMG/M metagenome (IMG submission 29032)
GAGAAGTAAAACCTGGTAAGTTTATTCCCAAAATACGCTTTGTTACGGAGTATAAAATTCTTGTATACAGGAATTAACAAAAAATTGATAGTTCAACTGTTTTGAATTGACCCATGTAAAGATGTATTTTCGCGGCACTTATGGGTAACGTTAACACGGCTTCGTTCACAAAAGAGCAATATCTGCAATGGTATCATACCATGATGTTGGTAAGGCGCTTTGAGGAAAAAAGTGCTCAGTTGTACGGGCAGCAAAAAATAAAAGGTTTTTGCCATTTGTATATTGGACAGGAAGCGTTGGTTGCAGGCATGGTAACAGCAATGCAAAAAACAGACAAAGTAATCACTGCGTATAGAGATCATGGCCATGCATTGGCGCTTGGTGTAAGTGCAAATGCAGTTATGGCTGAACTTTATGGAAAAGCCACTGGCTGCTCAGGCGGCAAAGGTGGATCTATGCATATGTTTAGTAAGGAGCACAATTTTGTAGGCGGTCATGGTATTGTAGGCGGTCAAATCCCATTGGGAGCTGGAATTGCATTGGCTGAACAATATACCGGTACTGACAATGTGTGCTTTACCTATATGGGTGATGGCGCCGTTCGCCAAGGTGCCCTTCACGAAACATTCAATATGGCCATGTTGTGGAAGCTACCTGTTGTTTTCATTTGTGAAAACAATGAATACGCTATGGGCACTAGTGTGGCAAGAACCACAAATATGCTTGAGATCTACAAAATGGGTGCAGCATATGATATGCCCTCCTATCGCGTGGATGGAATGAAGTGCGAAACCGTGCATGAGGCCTTAGCTGAAGCTTGTGCTCGCGCCAGACGCGGAGATGGGCCGACCTTCTTAGAAATTAAAACCTACCGCTACAGAGGCCACAGTATGAGTGATCCAGCCACCTATAGATCTAAGGACGAGTTGAATGAATATAAAAAGCTAGATCCTATCGAAACCACCAAAGCTACCATACTTGCTGCAGGTTATGCTACTGAGGCAGAATTAGATGCAATGGAAGAAGAAATAATGAAAACGGTAGAAGAATCGGTAACTTTTTCGGAAAACTCACCCTACCCTGATGCATCGGAACTCTTTAAAGATGTGTATGTTGAGGATAATTATCCATACATAATGGATTAAAATCTTGTAGTTCAAACGATAAACCCTTAATTTCGCGCCCCTAAAAATGTCGACTGAAAATTTCTGGAACCAAATTACAGAACGTGTTAAAAGCTTTTACAGCAACAACCGTAAAATTGTAAATATTGCCGGTATCGGTATTGTAGCTATTGCAGCGCTTGTTGCTTTCCTTTCTTTGTATTGGATGCCCAAGCGTGAGTCTGAAGCAGGTGCTAAGCTTGCAAAGCTTCACCACTACTTTACTACAGATTCATTTGCTGTAGTTGTCAACGGTATTAAAGGCAAAAGGATGTCTACTGCCCCTCAAATTGCGGATGACTATCCATTCACAAGCAAGGGCAAAGAAGCTGCTTTGATGGCAGGCGAAAGCTACCTTCAGTTGGGCAAATTCGACAAGGCACTGAAATACCTAGACAAAGCAAAAGCAGAAGACATTTTCCTAGGCCCATCTATTTTGGCGGCACAAGCTACCTGTCATGCGGAATTGGGTGATATTGAAAAAGCAGGTTCTTTATATGAGAAAGCTGCAAAAATGGGTGAGAACGAGTTTACGGCTAAGTACTACAAAAGTGCTGGCGTTCACTATGAAAAAGCAGGTAACTACAAAAGTGCATTGTCTTGCTATGAGGCTATTAAAGCCAAGTATGGCAAATCTGAGGTAGGTACTGATATTGATAAGTATATCTTCAAAGTCAAGGGACTCCTTGGCGAATTGAACAACTAGACTCGTGTCTGACTCCGGCTTTTCAATCTCTGCTCTACCCTATCCTCTTAATATTTCAAAACTTAAGATAGGAATCGCTGTTGCCCAGTGGAATGGTGATATAACAAGCATTTTAGAAGAAGGTGCTATCCATACCTTAACTGAGGCAGGAATTGCACCTGAGAACATCTTGGTGTCAAAAGTTCCCGGAACTTTTGAACTTCCTTTGGCCTGTCAATGGCTTTCAGAAAGCGGATGTGATGCAACCCTAGCATTGGGTTGTGTGGTTCGCGGGGAAACTCCTCATTTTGATTATGTCTGCAAAGCCGCTACTGATGGCGTGTTAAGGGTAGGTCTAGACCAAAATAAACCCTGTATATTCGGTGTACTGACTACAGACACATACGAACAAGCCACGGACCGCTGTGGAGGTAAACATGGCCACAAAGGCAGAGAAGCATCCGAAACTGCATTATGGATGCTGGCATTGAAAAACGATTTACGGAAATAATAACATCACTGATACTGTAAGAATGGAAGAGAATTCAGAACTGCACCCTGCAGAAGTACAAGAAAGTTACCCAGAGACTTACAACCACGTAATTGAAGAGGTTGAAAAGCTCATCGATGTGAACGAAGATGAGTCGGATGAACATACCGACTACACCGCATTGAGCAAAGAAGAGGTATTGGCCAAGGCAGAAGCAACACTTCATGCCGTTGAGGTTCGCAAGGCGAGTGAAACGTTAAATAGACTAAAAGAAGCGCTTGATTTGCTTGAAAAAGCAGAACTGCCTGCACAAATTAAAGCTTGGACTGAAGCGGGCAATGACCCTCGTGACTTCAAGCCAAGCAATGATGAAACCCATGCACGATTTAACAAAATCATGCAACTTTTCCGTGAAAAACGCGAGGAGGAACGCCGCCGTGCAGAAGAAGAAAAACTTGCAAACCTGAGAAAAAAAGAAGCGGTCATCGAGAAGATGATGCATTTGGTTTCTTCTGAAGAGAACGAAAATAGCCTTAAAAACATGCGCGACCTTATGCGTGAGTGGAAGGAAATTCGCCATGTCCCCAAAGAATTTCAGGAAGACCTATTCAAGAGGTACAGGTTCTATGTAGAAAAATTCTACGACAACCTTTCTATATTCAATGAACTTAAAGACTTGGACCGCGAGAAAAATCTCGAAATCAAGATTGAGCTCATTAAAAAGGTGGAAGCCCTTAAGGCCGAAACCAATCTAAGAAAAGCACTGGTTACTTTAAATAAATACCACGAAGACTGGAAAAATGTGGGTCCAGTGCGTAAAGAGATTTCAGATGAGGTTTGGAATCGCTTTAAAGCAGCAAGTGATGTGCTCCTTTCTGAAAAAAGAGCTGCTCAAGAAGCACTTGAAAAAGGGAAAGAGGCCAATTTGAGTTTGAAAAAACTTCTTGTTGAGAAAGCAGAAAATGCTGTGGCAGTATTGCCTCAGAAAGCGAAAGATTGGGGAAATCTAGCCAAGGAATTGGATACCCTGATGGATGAATGGAAAAAGATAGGTCCCGTTCCTAAAGCAGTGAATGTTGAAATTTGGAATACATTCAGGGCTGCAAGAACAGTATTCTTTGAAGGCCGTAGAAATTTCTTCAAAGATTTAAATGCTTCACGTGAGGATAATTTGGCCGCAAAAATTGCGCTTTGCGAAAAGGCTGAAAAAATGATGAATGCTGAAGAATTCACCAATACAGCCAATGAATTGAACAAATTGCAAGATGCTTGGAAGAAAATTGGTCCAGTTCCTGAAGCTAAGAATGACGAAGTATGGAAGCGATTTAGAAAAGCATTTGACCATTTTTACAGCCGCAAAAACGCCTTCTTTGAAGACCGCAGATCTCAAGAAGCGGATGCTGTAAAGGAGAAAGAAGCTGTGATTACTGAATTGGAATCATTGCGCACTATAGAAGACGGACAAGAGGTTTTCAAGCGCCTTAAAGAAGGTCAACTGCGCTGGGCAAAAAGCGGATTTGTAAGCGGAAAAACCTTTTATAATTTACAACGCAAATACCAAGAAATATCAGATTTTCTATTTGCTAAATTCAAGAAAAGCAGCGAAGAAATACGCGACTCCGCAATCAAGGATCACTATGAAGTATTGTCATCGGCACCTGATGGACGCCACAAAATTCAAGGTGAAGAGAGAAAACTTCGCGACCGCATTCAAAAATTGCAGGATGAAGTTGCTACCATTGAAAATAACAAGAACTTCTTTGCTCATTCAAAAAATGCTGGCGAAGTGTTAAAGCAATTCGATTCCAATATTGAGAAAACCAGACAGCAGATTGAAAGACTTGAAAAAGAACTAAAAGTGTTGCGTTCTTTCAAGAATCAAAATGCTAAATGAGATTTTCAGACTTAGCGACTACCTGCAGTACTTATTAACTGCAAAATCCCGTCACGGGGTTCACTCTCCGTTTGTTTACAATTTTGCCGATCAGATCCTCTACGGCAAAAAACAATCGCCCTATTTTGAGGCCATAGAAGTGGCACGTCGAAAGATGTTAAAGTCTGATGTAAGCATCGATTTTAAGGACTTTGGTGGCGGAAATAAAAGTGGATCAAGACAACTCCAAGAACTCGCGCAAAATACCGCTAGAGATGCCAAATACGGTAGATTTCTCTACCGCTTGTTACTGGCCGCTAGACCCGAGTATGCACTTGAATTGGGCACTGGCACTGGCATTACCGCACTATACCAAGGCGCAGCCTTAAGTCCCGAAACCCCCATTCATACCATAGATGGCAGCGCAGCATTGTGCGACATAGCAGCGTATAATGCGTCCCAATGTGAATTGGACAATAACATTGTTTTCCATACGGGTACTTTTGAAAAAGTGCTTCCACAATTGCTCGATTCTATGCCAAGAATAGATTATGCTTACATAGACGGCAACCATCGATTTGATCCTACCATGCAATATTTCGATACCTTATTGCCTAAATTGCATGAAAACAGCATACTCGTATTTGATGATATCAACTGGTCTGAAGAAATGAAACGCGCTTGGCTTCATATTAAAAACCATGAAGCCGTAACCATTACAATAGATATCTTCGCCTTTGGTATCGTTTTTTTTAAACCGGGTAGAGAAAAAGAACACTTTACCTTACGCTATTGATTTTGGAAATTAGTCATACAATTCGGGTTCGATACGTGGAATGCGACCGCATGGGATTTGTACACCATAGTGTGTATGCCATGTATTTTGAAGAAGCGCGCACCGAAGGCTTACGCGCATTGGGTGTAAGATATAAAGACCTAGAAGACAACGGTATTATTATGCCTGTGCGCAATATGAGTATTCAATTCAAAAGGGCAGCGGTATATGATGATCTATTAACCATCAAAACCTATTTGCACCTGCCTGGTGGAATTCGCTGCTTATTTGAATACGAAACATACAATGAGCAAGGTGAATTGCTGAACACAGCAACTACGGAGTTGTTCTTCGCAGAAAAAGCCAGTTTAAAACCCATTCGTTTGCCCGAAAGTATTCAACAGCATCTTAAAACCTCATAATTTTGAATATACGTTCTAAGAAATATAGAGGCCAAATGCAACTGCCCGGTCCAATGGAAACACCCATTGCATCGAATGACAATGCATTTACCCGTTTTCTTAAAACGCACTCGGTTTATGGTTTCCAAGGCCATAGTCTTTACGATGTAGGAAAATACTTTCTCAATGCGCTGTTTAAAGAGAATATCAATATTCGCGCAACCAGCCTTTCATTCAACTTCTTCTTATCATTATTCCCTATTCTCATATTTCTACTCACGCTTATCGCCTACTTGCCCGTAAAAGGATTAAAAAGTGGATTGATTCAAGAGATTGATTTATTGCTGCCAGATGCCAGTTCTAAGGCTTTATCATCGACCATTTACGAAATACTAAATCAGCCCCATAGTGGCCTGTTATCTTTTGGTTTTTTGCTTGCACTTTATTTTGCCAGCAATGCATACCACACCATGATTAATACCTTCAACCGCAGACTGACTCAGCGACGCAAGCGCAATTGGATACAAAATAGACTAATGGCTGTTTTACTCACCTTTATGGTTTCCATATTGGCCATTATCACCTTGTTTTTTGTTGCAAAATTGGTTCAATTTAATGGATTTGTAGAGAAGCACGATTGGATGTTAGAGTCTGCATTGCTATTCATCACAGCATTTTTAGAATATGTATTGCTTGCAGGATGTGTGCTGATTTGCATATGCATTATGTATTATTTCGGGCCCGCAAATAAGAAGAGATGGCGCTTTTTTTCCGCAGGAAGTATTTTTGCTTGGATTCTATCCATTTTGAGCACCTTGTTGTTCAGTGTATATGTAAACAATTTCAATAGTTACAATAAAGTGTATGGATCTATTGGTGCGATTATCGCATTAATGATACTCATATATATCAATACATTGGTAGTACTTGTTGGATTCGACTTGAATACGAGTATTGAAAAAGCGGCCATTTCCGCTTCAAAACAAGGCAACAAGCCACAAACTGGCTTGCAGGAAAACACCTTGAATACCACCGCTGAATAAATAATTAGGTCCTTATGTCTTATTGGGTTTCTATTGACACTTTTGACAATCATGTAGAGGCCCATTTTTATGCAACTTTGTTGGACTCAAAAGGGATACCCTGCCAATTGGCTGATGAGACAATGATGACCCTTTTTCCTATTTACAATATTTCGCTGGGAGGCATTAAAATTCAGGTACTTGAAGAAGACGTCAATCAAGCAACTGAAATCCTAACTTCACAAAGGCCAAATACAGCAATTAAAGCAAATAAAGCTCTTGGACCTTGTCTCAACTGTGGCTCACAAAAGATTCTGTGGCACCAAGGATTCCATTTTAAACTGCTGCGATTCTTTGCCGCAATACTCTATATCCATGTGCCAATGCCCAAAGGTTCTACATTACGATGTCAAAAATGTGGACATACCTTCACGCATCAAGGTTGAAATTTTATGGAGAATTTAACATCTTTCAAAGGGTTATTGTAAAAAGTACTATATCTTCGTTAGCCGTCTCAAGGCGGCTAACTACTTTTGAATATACTACTGCGCTTTCCCCATACCCTCTTGTTGCTGGCCATAGGTCTAATTGCAAGTATAAACGCCAATGCCCAAACCATTAAAGTTGGCAGTGGAAGCTACACAAAAACCTTTCCAGGCGTGGATGTAGCGGGCAGGAATGGTTATCCTTCAGGTACACCTTACCTCATCGATTCTCTCAAAAATAAACCTGTACCCACGAACGATTGGTGGTCGGCCAAAGTAAAAAATGCCCATTGCGACAACCTTTTCAACTACCCACTGACCCTAAAAACAGTGAATGCAGGTCTTGTTACATCCTACATTCCATGGGGCGTAATATCCGACATAGAACCTATTATTACAGGTGTTACCTCACTCAATCACAGTGCACCCTATATTTCCAACTATAGCGATTGGCTTATTACTCTCGAATGGAAAAATAGCGGACATCGGTTCCAAACCACAGTGGGCATGGGTATGCCCTTCCTTTATTATCGAAAAGACAGTGCCGACGAAGCATACATTAAGATCAACAGTGGCACTGCCACCATCGCCAATGAGAAAATCATCATTGAGAATGCATACAACGGAGCTGATTTCGTGGTCTATGCGCCTAAAGGAAGCAGTTGGACAAAAAACGGCACCACTTACACCTCCAAACTCAATGGCAAGAATTATTGGTCTATGCTCATGTTGCCGCAAAACAGCAACCAACTCAGCGCCCTAGCCGATTCGTTTCAGCGCTATGCATATGTAGAACCCACAAACACCGTAGCCGTTTTTCAATACAACGAAAGCAACAGCAAGGTAACCACTGTGTTCAACATACAGTCCAATGTTAATGAGGGCAAAGATTCTCTCCCACTAGTTGGCCTTTTACCGCATCATTGGTCGCGCAGCAATCTCAGCACCCGCGACTTTCTGCCTTACAATTACAGCAGCATCCGGGGAAGCTTGAAGATGATTGCAAGCAACACGTTCACTGTTACGCAGACATTCAAAGGAATACTGCCCACACTTCCCTATGTTGACAACCTTAGCAAAGGATTTGACCCCGCCCTGCTTCAGCAGAAAATCAGCGCGCTGGAATACGAGGGACTGGCAACATGGACGGATTCTTATAACGAGGGTCAGGTAATGAATCGACTCATACAAACCGCCCGCATCGCCCATGAAATGGGGGAAGAAGCATCGGTAAAACGCATACACAAAACCATCAAGTTGAGGCTAGAAAACTGGCTCACCCATAATCCTGGTGAAGTGGCCTTTCTTTTCCATTACAACAAAACATGGTCTGCTATGTTGGGTTACCCAGCGGGTCATGGGCAAGACAACAACATTAATGACCACCATTTCCATTGGGGGTATTTCATCCATGCAGCAGCATTTTTAGAAGAATTTGAACCCGGGTGGGCCAAATCATTTGGGGATATGATTCATATTCTGGTTCGAGACGCGGCTACAACAAATCGCAAAGACAGCCTCTTTCCCTATTTGCGCAACTTCAATCCGTATACGGGTCACTGCTGGGCCAATGGGTTTGCCAGCTTCCCTCAGGGAAACGACCAAGAATCCACCTCAGAGAGCATGCAGTTTAACTCTTCACTCATTCACTGGGGAGATATTACCCAAAACAAGTCCATACGCGACTTGGGCATCTATTTATACTGCACCGAACAATCCGCTATTGAAGAGTATTGGTTTGATATCAAGCAGCGCAACTTTGCCAAAACACAGCAATACTCCTTAGTTTCAAGGGTTTGGGGCAACTCATACGACAACGGTACATTTTGGACCGGCGACATAGCCGCATCGTATGGCATTGAATTATACCCCATCCATGGTGGATCATTCTATTTGGCGCACGACACCGCCTATGCAACACGCTTATGGAAAGAAATGGCGAAAAATACAGGCATATTGGTAAATCAGGTAAACGACAACTTGTGGCACGATGTATACTGGGAGTTTTTGGCATTCACGAATCCTGCGAAAGCCATTGAATTATACAATAGCAACCCATCCCGCAACCTTAAATTCGGCATATCTGATGCCCAAACTTACCATTGGCTTCATGCGCTGAACGCCCTTGGACGTTTGAATCCGAGCATCACCGCAAACCATCCCCTGGCAGTTACTTTCACCAAAGGAAACAAAACCATTTACGCGGCCAAAAACAATGGCAAGGACACTTTAAAGGTCACTTATTCAGATGGTTACATTTTCACTGTACCTCCACACACATTGAAAACGAGCCTTGACAGTGATATACAGGCCCACATTACTAGCGACTTCGCACAATTGTACAAAGGCAGTACATGCAACATCTATTTTGATACCCTCAGCGTTCAGCCAGATTCCGTCCAATGGATATTGGGCTCAAAGCGTTTAAAATCTATGAACCAAGCGCCTTGGAACCTCGAAACCAGCGCAATGGATGCAGGTAAATATACGTTTTACGCCAAAATATTTAAGGGTGATGCTCTCGTAGTCAGTAATTTATTCACCTTGATTGTTGGGGAGCAAATACCCTATAACAAAGCTGCAGCCTCAATACCTGGCAATATACAAAGTGGTTTGTTTGATCAATTTGAAGGAGGTGCAGGACAAGGAATTGCTTACATGGATTTCAGTCCTGCCAACCTTGGAAATTTCCGAACCAGTGAATCCGCTGATGTGAGTAATGATGCACAAGAAGGTGCTATCCTTACTTGGATTGATGCGGGCGAATGGACAGAGTACACAGTCAATGTGCAACAAGATGGATTGTATAATTGTGCATTGAGATATGCTGCGGGCAATGCGGGAACCGCTGGTAAATTCTCTATGTGGCTCGACGGTAAATTGCTCGCAGAAAATGTTTCTTTTCCGAGTACAGGAAAATGGGAAACCTATGGCTCTGTGAGCATTAAAAATCTGCCCATGACTGTGGGAAGAAGAATCTTAAAATTTAGTTACGATGACGGTGGAATGAACATCAGCAATGCGCAATTCACCCGAATTTCTGCATTGCCGAAAACCCTTCCTATTGCCAAAGCGGGCGGTAACATTTCATACCCCAGCACAGCAGATAGCGCCATTTGTGATGGGAGTAAGAGTACTGCAGGTTCTTTAGGATATATAATTTATCAATGGACGCAGATATACGGACCGTCCAAGCTCCAAATCAAAAACTCTGCTTCATCCAAAGCCACTTTCAAGAATCTCCGCAAAGGGGTCTACAAAGTGCGATTGACCGCAAACGACAGCGTGAACAGTGATTACAATGAAGTTTTCATTTTTGTACAAGACGGCGGCAATGTAGCTCCTGAAATCAATATCAGTAGCCCCATTTCAGGTGCCACGCTGATCGAAAACCAATGGGTTACAATTCAAGCTTCAGCGGAGGATTTGGATGGCAGCGTAAAGCGGGTAACCTTCTTCGTAAATGGCGATTCTGTAGCCACAGATACTTCGGCTCCATATGAACACAGATTGCAAGTGAGCTTCGGGAACTACACGGCACAGGCAGCAGCTACAGACAATAGTGGCAGCAG
>B570J29032_109957721_pt1 | contig 10464 bp, 11 predicted proteins | sample LakMenEpi16Nov12_FD_29032 | JGI IMG/M metagenome (IMG submission 29032)
ATTTACCATTACCGTCAACAGATTATTGGTTTAGCGTAGACTATTTAGACCAAGATGGCATAGAACAAACTTTTAAAGCGCATTTTTCGCTTAAAAGATAGCTTTGTAAAAAAAGAAAACTATATTTTAAACCTCACCAAATAATCTTGAAGTATTATTGTGGCGGCAATTTCATCGATAAGCCCTTTATCTCGGCGCTTACTTTTTTTAATCCCAGAATCTATCATCGATTGAAAAGCTATTTTAGACGTAAAGCGTTCATCAACACAAATAATTTCTATATCTGGGAAGTGCTTTTTAAAAAGTAAAACAAAATTGTCGATGTCCTTACCTATATCAGATAAAGAACCATCCTTTTGTTTTGGCAAGCCGATAAGCGCTTTAACTACATTTTCGGCGTCAAAATACGTTGTTAAAAACTGAAGGAGTGATGAAGTGTCAACCGTTGTTAAACCAGAAGCTATAATTTGAAAATCATCAGTAACTGCAATGCCAGATCTTTTTTTTCCATAATCAATAGCTATTATTCTGGGCATTACTTAAAAAATAAAATAGCCGACAGATAGCGTGGCACCTTGGTTTTTAAAAGACTGACTATTTATGCTTTTTGCATCTATTAAGCCCCAATGATAACGACCTTGTAAAAATATACTATTGGTGAGATTAACGGAAAATCCTACAAAAACTGCAAAATCAAACTTATTAATCGTTTGCCAATCTTGAGACCCTATTGCAGTGAGCGCTTGCTGATCTTCATTCACCAAATAAGACATTTGTACACCACCTTCCAAAAAGGTTTTGCTAGTAAAAACTGCATATTTTATAGCTACGGGCACGGACATATAGCCAAGTCTACTATTATATTGACTTAATAAAGTTTTTACATCCGTACCTACAATATTATATAATAAATCTGCTTGCAACTTAATTTTATCACTAAAATCAATTTGTGCCGCTGCACCAATATGAAAATTTGTGGCATTACTAAAATTCAATCCCTCAAGACTTTGACCTCTAAAATTGGTATAGTTTAACCCCCCTTTTAAGCCAACTGAAAAACCTTGACTAAAGCTAGCATTTAAAAATAAAAACAAAACAATACTTAAAAAAAATTTCATAATTTATGTGTTTAAAAAACAAATTTACTGCTTTATTTTATTTAACCTACCATAAACCTAAAAATAAGTAAAAAAATTGCTAATTATCGCTAATGTCCCCAATTGTTGAAAAATCTTATCTGCCACCCACAGTTTTGAATACAGAATATTTAGCTCGGGAGTAAGGAACGGCATAGATATCTCAAATCATAATAAAATAGATAAATCTGCTTGTTTCTTATTGCTGTAATTTCTAACAAAAACAGCTTTATTGTATGGTTATACGGAGATTTTTTAAATAATTCCAACCTAAGAATTAACTTTGGATCTATGGTTTTTTTATAAAGATTTGAGGTGTAATAGATAAATAACAAGCCTGTTGCTCCAAAAAAAAACTTATATTTGCCAACCAAAATAAATATCATGCGCATACAAGACCTTTTGACACCAATAATTAAGACCGCAGTCCAAAAACTATATAAAATAAATATTGAATCAGTTGAATTTCAAACGACTAAAAAAGAATTTGAAGGCGATATCACCATCGTGGTTTTTCCTTTAGTGAAGTTAATTAAAGGTAATCCTGTTGAAATTGGTACCAGATTAGGTGAATATTTAACCGAAAATTGTCAAATGATTCAAAAGTTTAATGTCGTGGCAGGTTTTTTAAATCTTGTTGTGGTAGAGCAATACTATTTAGATATTTTTTATGGTATTTATTCAAATCAAACCTTTGGCTATCAAAAACAAACTGGCCAAGAAGCCATGATGGTTGAGTATGCTTCCCCAAATACTAACAAACCTATACATCTTGGTCATGTGAGAAATGTGCTTTTAGGTTATAGTTTAGCCGAAATTTTAAAAGCAGCAGGTAAAAAAGTCTACAAAACACAAATTATTAATGATCGTGGTATTCATATTTGTAAATCCATGTTGGCTTGGCAAAAATTTGGTCAAGCAGAAACACCAGAAACTTCAGGTTTGAAAGGTGATCATTTGGTTGGAAAATATTATGTAGCGTTTGACAAACAGTATAAAACAGAAATAGAAGCCTTAAAATTAAAAGGTCTTTCTGAAGAAGAAGCTAAAAAACAGGCTCCTATTTTGCTTGAAGCTCAAAATATGCTTCGTCTTTGGGAAGCAGGTGATGAGACTGTGGTCAATTTATGGCGCACCATGAACGGTTGGGTTTATGAAGGATTTGAAGCAACCTATAAAAATATAGGCGTGGATTTTGATTCTTATTATTACGAATCGAACACCTATCTATTAGGTAAGGAAGTGGTTGACTTTGGTTTAGAAAGTGGCGTTTTTGAAAGAGATGCAGATGGTTCCGTTTGGATTGATTTAACTGCAGATGGTTTAGACCGAAAAATAGTTTTGCGCTCTGATGGGACTGCCGTTTATATGACCCAAGATATCGGCACTGCTATTCAACGCGTTAAAGATTTTCCTGATATTGGTGGCATGGTTTATACGGTTGGAAATGAACAAGATTATCACTTTAAGGTTTTGTTTTTGATATTGAAAAAATTAGGCTTTGAGTGGGCCAAACACCTTTATCATTTATCATATGGCATGGTTGAGTTGCCAACGGGAAAAATGAAATCTAGAGAAGGTACGGTAGTGGATGCAGATGATTTGATGGATGAAATGACCAAGACAGCCAAGCGTATTTCAGAGGAATTAGGCAAATTAGATGGGATACCAGCAAATGAAAAAAGTAAACTTTATCAATCTATAGGTCTTGGTGCTTTGAAATATTATATTTTGAAGGTCGACCCAAAAAAACCAATCATGTTTAATCCCGAAGAGTCTGTTGATTTTAATGGCAATACTGGGCCTTTTATTCAATACACTTATGCTAGAATTCAATCAATTTTGCGAAAAGCGGACTTTGACTATAAGCAAGAAGTTTTTAGCACTGTAAATTTACATGATAAAGAAAAAGAACTGCTTAAAGAAATATTGCATTTTCCTGATGCTATTCAGCAAGCAGCTAAAAGCTATTCTCCTGCTTTAATTGCCAATTATACTTATGATGTGGTAAAAGCTTATAACTCATTTTATCAATCAGTTTCAATTTTAGGTGAAGCGGAACAAACTTTAAAAATTTTCCGCGTACAATTGTCATATAAAGTTGGAGAAGTGATTAAAAATTCTTGTGCCTTAATGGGCATCAATGTGCCAGAAAGAATGTAGTTTAGTTTTTAGTTTACAGTCTCAGTTAGCAGTCTCAGTTTACAGTCTCAGTTTACAGCTTTCGCTTTCAGAACTAAACTGAGAACTGCGACTGCTAACTTTAAAAAGGTCTTCCAAAATTAAGCAGGGTCTTAACTTCCTTAAAACCATAAGCTTCAAAGATTTCATTCTCTTTTTCAATAATGATTTGACCATCATCATTCACATGTCTAATAATACCCATAAAACGCTGATTGTGTTTATCTTCAAACACTGAAAGTTTGTCTTTATGAAATAAATATTTGTCATATTTTTCTTTAATCAATTGAATTTGATCAAATTTAATAAGATTTACAACAGCTGATAATTCATTCAAAAAAACATTCAAAACTTCGTCTAAATCAAAAGTCTTGGCTTTAATAATTGCCATGGAAGTTGCTTGTGGTAAATGAACAAAAACCGTTTGATTAACATTTATGCCAATGCCAATAATTGATTGAATATTTTCATTGGTTTTAAAAGTATTTTCAATTAATATGCCAACGAGTTTTTTATTTTCAGACAGAATGTCATTTGGCCATTTGATAGCTAAATTAGAAATTTTAAACTTTTCTAAAGTATATAAAACCGCCAAGGCAACTGCTTTATTCAAAATAAATACATCTGGTCTTGCAATCAACAAATCTCTTACTAAAACACTAAAAGTAAGGTTTTTACCATACTCACTTTGCCAAGTTTCGCCCATCTGCCCGCGACCTTTGGTTTGGTTTTTAGCAACAACCACCGTGAAATTTTGGGGTAATTTTTCAATGGCATATTGCTTAAGAAAATCATTGGTTGAATTTATGGTATCTAATTTGATTATATGCATAAACCATCTTTTAAAATTGGGATAAAATTATATAAATTAAACTTAACGCAGTAGTAAGTATACCAAAATATTTTTTACTTTTGCACAAAACATAGTGAATGCTAAAAACGAATAAAGATAAAGACCTTTTGTTGTCATTAATTATAAAAGGCATAGAAGATGTAAAGGGACAAGATATTGAAGTTTTAGACTTAAGGGCACTTGATAATACACCTTGTGATTATTTTATCGTGTGTAATGGCACCTCAAACACGCAGGTCAATGCTATCGTTAATTCAGTGCAACGCGTTGTTTCAAGAGAAACTAAAGATAAACCATGGCATGTTGAAGGGCAAGATAATGCCGAGTGGGTTTTGATGGATTATGTCAATATCGTATTGCATGTTTTTCAAAAACATATTAGAGAATATTATAACATTGAAGGCCTTTGGGGAGATGCAAAAATTACTTCTATCCCGAGCAATTACTAATAAATTAGACTTTTATAAATGAGCGATAACGCAAATAATCAGCAAGAAAATCAAACTAAAAATAACAACGATAGCAATCAAGAAAACGGTTCAGGAAAATTCAAATTTAATTGGTGGATGATTTATGCCCTTGTTTTGGGTATTTTCTTTTTTATCTCGATAAATAGCAATGATTCTAGTAACTATGGTGGCAAAAAGTTACTAAATTCTAAGTTTAATGATCTACTAAATAAAGGCCAAATTAAAGAAGTTATTGTTTATAATAATATTGAAGCCGATATCTATTTAACTAAAGAAGCAGCCGAATTAGTCGAACACAAAAATAAAGATGAAAATGTTTTAACAAAAAATCTAAAAGGTCCTAATTATATTCTCGAAGGCATTGGTGATGTTAAATTGTTTCAAGAGAAATTAGAAATTGCTAAAAAAGAAGGCAAAGTAAAGTCCTTTGCTTTTAAATCAAAGAGCGATTGGAGTGGCGTTTTGATAGGCTTCTTACCATTTTTATTATTAATTGGCGTTTGGATTTTTTTCATGAAAAGAATGTCTGGTGGCGGTGGCGGTCAAATTTTTAATATTGGCCGTTCAAAAGCACGATTATTTGATGAGAAAAACGATGTGAAAACGACCTTCAAAGATGTTGCAGGTTTAGAAGGTGCTAAAGAAGAAATCATGGAGATTGTTGAGTTTTTGAAAAACCCTGATAAATATACCAATTTAGGAGGTAAAATACCAAAAGGGGCGCTTCTCGTTGGCCCGCCTGGTACTGGTAAAACTTTATTAGCTAAAGCAGTAGCTGGTGAAGCAAAAGTACCATTCTTCTCTTTATCAGGTTCAGATTTTGTAGAAATGTTTGTTGGTGTTGGTGCTTCAAGGGTAAGAGACTTGTTTAAAAATGCCAAAGATAAATCACCAGCCATTATCTTTATTGATGAAATAGATGCAGTTGGTAGAGCTAGAGGAAAAAATAATATGACCGGTGCAAACGATGAAAGAGAAAATACCCTTAATCAATTATTAACAGAAATGGATGGCTTTGGTTCGAAAACTAATGTTATCGTGTTGGCAGCTACCAATCGTGCAGATGTTTTGGATAAAGCCCTTTTGAGACCTGGCCGTTTTGATAGACAAATCTATGTTGACTTACCAGACGTTAGAGAAAGAAAGGAAATTTTTGAAGTCCATTTAAAACCTTTAAAAAAAGTGCCTGAATTAGATGTTGACTTTTTATCAAAACAAACCCCTGGTTTTTCAGGTGCTGATATTGCAAATGTTTGTAATGAAGCCGCATTAATTGCTGCAAGAAATGGTAAAGAAGCCGTTGATAAACAAGACTTTCTTGATGCAGTTGACCGAATAATTGGCGGTTTAGAAAAGAAAAACAAAATCGTTTCACCCTTAGAAAAACGCACCATTGCTGTCCATGAAGCAGGCCATGCCGTGGTGAGTTGGATGGTTGAACATGCCGCACCACTAATTAAAGTAACCATAGTACCAAGAGGTCAAAGTTTAGGCGCAGCCTGGTATTTACCAGAAGAAAGACTAATTGTTCATACGGAGCAAATGCTCGATGAAATGTGTGCAACGATGGGCGGCCGTGCAGCTGAATATGTTGTCTTTAATAAAATTTCAACAGGTGCATTAAGTGACTTAGAGAAAGTAACGAAACAAGCTAGAGCTATGGTAACTATTTATGGTCTAAATAAAGAATTAGGCAATATCACTTATTATGATTCTAGTGGGCAGTCGGAATACGGATTCACTAAACCATATTCGGAAGATACAGCAATTAAAATAGACAAACAAATATCATTGATCATTGAAGAACAATATCAAAGAGCAATAAAAATTTTGGAGGAAAACAAAGATAAATTAAATCAACTAGCTGATGTTTTAATTGAAAAAGAAGTCATATTCAAAGATGATTTGATTAGCATATTTGGAGATCGTCTTTTTGAAAAAAACATGGTTGATGGTGCAGAAGATATTGTTTATAAAAATGTTGAATAGTTTTTTTTTAAAGTAAAGTTTAAGTAAAGTTTATTATGTTATTTTGATTGAAATATTAGACCCATGAACCTCTTTAAAAAAATCATAGATAGCCTTATTCCTGAAAATCAAAACGATGCATCGCATCAACCTGATGTCCTACGGGATATTGACGATTTATTTGCTGAAAATTTTACCAAAAATGCTGGTAAATTCATCTATTGTGCATCTAATGAGGAGTTAAATGAGCAATTTCAAAATATTTTAGTTGAAAACGATTGGTTTGAAAAGCAAGCCAGTTGCTATGAAAGCGTTCTAAATTCTTTTCTTAAATCTAATAATATCGAGCTTGTTGAAGCAAACAAAGGTCAATTTCATTTGTGCTCTTGCGAGGCTTTAATTGCCGATGAAGGCTCTGTTTTGCTTGCTTCAAATCAAATCAAAGATATTAAACCAAACGACTTACCAATAAATCTAATTATTATTGGTAGAATCAGTGATTTGGTGAGAAATAAATCAGAAGGATTATCCAGAATTAAAAATAGATATACATCAAATTATCCTACCAATATCACCTCCTTTAAATGCTTTAAAAACAACACCAATGATGAGTTTTTAAATTATGGTAGTGTAGCAAAAAACTTATATTTATTATTGCTTGAAGATGTTTAATTCGCATGAAACACTAACAAGAGCAATATCCGGATTAATATTTGTTATCCTTTTACTTTTAGGTACTTGGTATTCTTTTGACAGTTTCTTTTTTACATTTGGTATATTTTTGGTTTTGTGCGTTTTTGAATTTTGTTTAATTCTTGGCATCAGACCGTATCTTTATATACTCATTGCTATAGCTTTATATTATATAAATGCACAATTAGATATTGAATATCAGAATACTATCATTTGTATTCTTGCCTTAATTACCTCCTATAAAGCTATTTATTATCTTTTTAATATTAGCAATAATACGCTTAAAAAACACAACAGGTATATTTATTTAATGGGCTACCTGATTAATCCTTTTTTGATTTTGCCCGAGCTTTCAAAATTGCCAAACAATCAGTTTAACCCCTATTTGATAATAGGTGTTTTTATTTTGATATGGGTAAATGATACTTTTGCTTATTTAGTAGGTAAAAACTTCGGTAAACGCAAACTTTTTGAAAAGGTATCGCCTAAAAAAACCATTGAAGGTTTTGTTGGTGGTTTTGGTTTTGCCATATTTTCAAGTTTTTTTATTGCACATTTTTTTACATTTTTGTCAACTTTTGAGTGGTTTATATTGTCCTTAATTGTAGGTGTTTTCGGCACTTTAGGTGATTTAATAGAATCAAAATTTAAACGAATTGCAGGTGTAAAAGACAGTGGGAAAATTATGCCTGGTCATGGCGGTTTGCTGGATCGCTTAGATAGTTTTATATTTGTGGTTCCTTATATATTTATTTTTTTAAAACTGATGCTTTATGTTTCTTAAATTTCACAAAGAAGGCGCCAAAATTATCATGATAACCGTTACATGTGTCGTAGCCATTATTTTGCTGGCAGACTATTTTTTATCAACACTTTGGCTAATAAAATCAATCCAAATTTTAGCCCTTATTTTTTTAATACTCATCTTGCAGTTTTTCAGAAACCCAACAAGGCATACGAAGTTTAATCCTTATCATGTGGTTTCTCCCGTTGATGGAAAAGTTGTGGTTATTGAAGAAGTTTATGAACCCGAATATTTTAAAGATAATCGACTACAAGTGTCCATTTTTATGTCACCCATCAACGTCCATGTCACGAGATATCCAATCAGTGGCGATGTGAAATTTAGCAAATATCATCCCGGAAAATATTTAGTCGCTTGGCATCCTAAAGCAAGTACTGAAAATGAACGAACAACAGTGGTGATTGAAAATAGTGAGTTTGGTCCCGTGCTTTATCGCCAAATAGCTGGTGCCTTAGCCAAAAGAATTATTAATTATGCTGTTGAAGGCACAAAAGTAGGTCAAGGTAAAGATGGAGGTTTCATTAAATTTGGCTCTAGGGTCGATTTATACTTGCCATTAGATAGCAAAATTCATGTTAAGCTCAACCAAGTTGTGAAAGGTGCAGAAGACATAATAGCTTCAAGGAATGAGTGAAAATGAATTGGATATTGCTTTTTTGGAAGCTTATGAGTTATCTTCAAATTTTAAGGGGAAAATCCCTCAAGATGTGATGCTCAAGCTTTACGCTTTATACAAAATTGGCTCCAATGAGGCAAAAATTAATTCTTTTCAAACTAGTCAAGATATGGTCAGTGCTTTTAAATCTAATGCGATCTTTCAATTTAGTAAATACGAACCTGATGAATGTAAAGAAATGTACATCAAACTTGTTAAATTGCATTGCAAATAAATATAATCACAAAAAACAATCTCATATAATATTAATCATTAAACAATTTATCAAATGAAAAAATTAGTTCTTAGTCTTAGTTTAATTTTATTGTTGGTTGCCTGTAAAGACAATTCTAAACAAGAAAAAGTAGATGTTCCTTCCAAAGAGGATATGGTAACAGAGGTGCCAGAAATTGGCAAACCTGCTGATGTTAAAGTAGATGAAGGCGGTCAATTTCAAATGGAAGCCTTAGCTTACGATTACAATGCCTTAGAGCCGCATATTGATGAAAAAACCATGTTTGTTCATTTTTCAAAACACCATTTAGGTTATGCCAATAAATTAAATGAAGCCATAAAGGACACGCCTATGGCTAATTTAAGTATAGAAGAAATTTTAGCCAAGCTTGATCTTAACAATGCAGCGGTTAGAAATAATGGCGGTGGTTATTATAATCACAACATGTTTTGGAAAATTATTGGTCCTAATAAAGGTGGCATGCCAACAGATACTTTAGCAAAAGCCATAGATAGAGACTTTACGTCATTTGATAATTTCAAGGAACAATTTATAGAAGCTGGCACTAAGCAATTCGGTTCAGGCTGGGCTTGGTTAATGGCTGATAAAGCTGGAAAACTAACCATTGTGACCACGGCTAACCAAGACAATCCTCTGATGGGCAAATTAGGCATTAAAGGTGGCAAGGCAATTATGTGTGTTGACGTTTGGGAACATGCTTATTACTTAAAATATCAAAATAAGAGAAAAGACTATTTGGCAGCTTTCTTTAATGTGGTTGATTGGAAAAGAGTTAACGAAAACTATTTGGAAGCTCTAAAATAATCCAAAATTAATATAAAAGAATCCGCAAGTATTTTTTATTTGCGGATTTTTTATTTAAACTGATTTTAACTTCAAAAAAGTAGCTTAAATATGATTTAATTTATAAATTTGTTTTTTTTATTTTTCTTATGTCAATAATTGTTGAAAGTATAACCAAAAAATACGGCGAGCAACTCGCACTTGACCAAGTGAGCTTTTCTATTCAAAAAGGTGAAATTGTTGGTTTTCTTGGGCCAAATGGTGCTGGAAAATCTACCTTAATGAAAATCTTGACCACATACATTTCTCCCGATGAAGGTCAGGCCCAAGTTGATGGTTTTGACATTTACACACAAAAACAAGACATTAAAAAAATTATTGGTTATTTGCCGGAGCACAACCCTTTGTATTTGGAGCTATATGTAAGAGAATATTTAATTTTTTGTGCAAATGCCTATCATATTAATACTAATCGTGTAGAGGAAGTCATTCAACTGACCGGTTTAACGGCTGAAGCCAATAAAACAATTGGTCAACTTTCAAAAGGTTACCGACAACGTGTAGGTTTAGCTGCCGCACTCATCCATGAACCAAAAGTTTTAATTTTAGATGAACCAACAACAGGTCTCGATCCAAACCAATTGGTTGAAATTAGACAATTAAT
>B570J29032_109957718_pt1 | contig 10453 bp, 12 predicted proteins | sample LakMenEpi16Nov12_FD_29032 | JGI IMG/M metagenome (IMG submission 29032)
TTACCAGATGAGATCAAAAGACTGATGTTGGAACACCCAATCGAACAACCACAAACACAACCTGTATTATCGAATGAAGTAGTGGAAGCCGCGACTAGGTTAATGAAAACCGATGCTGCTGGTAACATAAAAGGTGAACCAAAAAAAAATCAATCTAACTTTGATTATAGTACATTAAAATCTATGTTGAAAGAAACAATTGAAGAGGTTCTTAGTGAAAAAGGACTTTTATATGAAGAAAGTTCTTCAACCAAACAAGGGTTAACGTTTAGGGTTGGGAGTCACGTTTTTGAAGGTGTAGTGACAAAAATTAAAAAAGTTAGATGAATTTTTTTAAATTTCTATCTTGAAAATCGCATCTGTTTAGATTATACTTTGATTGTTATTTGTAAAACAAATAACATTAAACTATTTTAAGAATAATCTATAAAATGCAACAAAATTCAATTCAACCCCCAAATGGTCGTGAAAAGATTAGGATTCTTGTAGTCCCATCTGACCGTACGGGGGTTGGTTAACTAAAGGTAAATTTAGGTCTTTAGACCCACACATTTTTTTACAAAATAAGTTTTCGGACGAATTTCATGTGGAAATCGAATACGAACCACAAATTAACAATATAAATTTTTGGAAAAATTATCAAATAGTTCATTTCCATAGAACTTTAGGACAAAACTATGATACATCTGCTGATTTGATTAAAATGTTGAATCAAGTTGGAGTAAAAACAATTATGGATTTAGACGATTATTGGTTACCAACACCAGATCATCCAATCCATGCCTTAGTTTTTCAAAATAAAATTCACGAAAAAATAATTGCAAATCTTAAAGCGTCTAACTATGTAACTACAACAACATCATTATTTGCAAATGAAATAAGTAAATTTAACAAAAATACTTTCATATTTCCAAATGCAATTGATCCAAACGAAAATCAATTCAAACAAAATTCTACACCTTCAGATAGACTAAGATTCGGATGGTTAGGAGGTTCTTCACATTTACACGATATTTTAATTCTAGAATCTTTATTTTCTAGGATGGATGAATTTAAAAATCAAACTCAAGCATTTCTATGTGGATTTGATATAAGAGGAACTGTAACTGAAATAGATAAAGCATCAGGTAAGGAAACTAGGAGAGATATCAAACCGCACGAAACAGTTTGGTCACAATACGAGTCTATATTTACAAACAATTACAAATTAATTTCTGAATCTTATAGAAATTTTTTACATAAATACAAAAATGAAGAAAATTTAGAATTTGATAATGAATTTTATAATAGAGTTTGGACTAAACCAATTAATTCATACGCCGTAAATTATTCAAAATTTGATATTTCATTAGCTCCAATCAAAAACCATATTTTTAATAGAATGAAATCACAATTGAAGATAATCGAAGCTGGGTTTTTCAAAAAGGCTATAATAGCCTCCAATCTAGGACCATATACTATTGACACAAAACATGCAATGAACAAAGGAAATTTTACAGATGGAAATGCGTTATTAGTTGATGAAAATAGAAATCACAGTGATTGGTTTTATTATGCAAAGAAATTAATACAAAACCCTAATTTTGTACAAGATTTAGGTGAAAGATTATATGAAACAGTTCATGAAAAATATAATTTAGAAAAAGTGACAAAAGATAGAGCAGAATTTTACAAATCCATATTATGATAACACAACCAATAACTAAAATCCTTTTTTTCGATATCGAAACAGTAGGTTTATTCAAGAACTACGAAGAACTAGAGAAGAATAATGAGATGTTATTAAAACAATTTCATAACTATTTCGACTGGTTTTTAAAAAGATTTCCTGAAGATAAAGAATTACCTAAAGAACAAGTTTTTATTAACAGAGCGGCACTTGTACCCGAATTTTCGAAAATCGTTTGTGCGAGTTTTGCATTTGTCACACCTGATGGTAAAGTCCACAAACAGACCATTTCAGGTGATGATGAAAAACAAGTATTGTTAGAAATAAATCAATTGTTTAATAAAGTTCAAAAATCTGATTTTTGGTTGTGTGGGCATAATGTAAAAAATTTTGATATACCACACCTTCTTAAAAGAATGGTAATTAACGGAATAAAACCATCAACACTCTTACCTAGTTATGAAACAAAACCTTGGGAAATCAGAGCAATTGACACAATGGATGTTTGGAAATTTGGTAATCCCTTTGGTTTATCCTCATTGGAATTGATGTGTGCCGCTATGGGAGTACCCTCATCCAAGGAAGGTGAGATCACAGGTAATCGAGTACATGAAGCATATTGGGAATACAATCAATTAAATTTAATTGTTGAGTATTGTGAACGTGATGTATTGGTTTTGGTAGACCTAATAAAAAAACTTAAAGACTTAAAATAATGATAGAAGAAAATGATAAAGAGTTTGACAATTTATCTAATGAATTTGAAGAAATTTTACGTAGTTTAAATGACTCAAATGGTTTGGACATAGATAAAATTTCAAAAAGTTTAGGATTAGATTTTGATTTACTCAATAAAAAATTGGAGGAACAAACTTACAAAATAGAACTAAGTTATGTAAAAATTCATAGTGATGCCTCAGATCCTGTTTATGCTTACGAAACAGATTCTTGTTTTGATTTATGTGGAATAGGAGATCACATAATTGAAGGATTTGGCCGTATCCTTGTACCCACAGGATTAAAATTTGATATACCAAAGGGTATGGAATTACAAGTAAGAAGTAAAAGTGGTTTAGCTATAAATTATGGTCTAATTGTACTTAACAGTCCTGGTACTGTAGATTATGGATATGATGGGGAAATAAAAGTAATATTGCATAATACAACACCGAATCCTATAATGGTTAATCACAAACAAAAAATTTGTCAATGTTGTTTGTCATTGATAAGTTCAGGTAGTTTTGTTAATTTGATAGAAAAACAAAATATAACTAGTAAAGAACGAGGTGAAAATGGTTTTGGCTCAACAGGAATTTAATTATGATAACAGTAGGATATAGTACAAGAAAATCTTCTCAGGTATTCCAAAATTTGCTACGTCAAACTTCAGGATTACCTAAGTTAGAAATTATAGAAAAAATAAACGATACTGGTCGTTCATTAACTGAAGTCTATAACGAAATATTAAACGAAGCAACTAATGATATTGTTATTATATGTCATGATGACATTTATTTTGACACAAAAAATTGGGCAAACAAAATATTAAAACATTTTAATAAATCACATTATGGTATTTTAGGTGTTGCTGGAACAACTTATATGCCCAAGAGTGGAATGTGGTGGGAAGATAGAACTACGATGTGTGGGATAGTAAATCACGAAAATGAAGGTAAAAAATGGGAATCAAAATATAGTAAAAATTTAGAAGATAAAATAAAAAACGTTATAGTTGTAGATGGTCTTTTTATTTGTATTCATAAAAAAAGAATAATATCCAATTTTGATGAAAATGTTTCTGGATTTCATTTTTACGATATAAATTTTTCCTTTGAAAATTTTATAAAAGGAGTAAAGATAGGTGTAATTTTTGATGTTAGAATAACTCACAAGTCTATTGGAATGACTAATGATAAATGGGAAGAGAATAGAATTTTATTTTCAAAAAAATTTAGTGAGTATTTACCTACCAAAATAAAAAAAAGTTCAAATGATTTGTTAAAAATTTTGGTTTCAATTGAAAATAATTTTAATTTAATTTCTGATTTGATACTTGAATTAGCCGAACTTCCTAAAAATTGGGAAATACATGTAATCAGTAATTTCAAGAAAATTAAGGTAAAAAATAAAAACATAAAATTAATTGAAAAAAATCAAATACCTGATACAAAAATTGGTGACGGTAATTGGAGTTTAACAATTAATGGAAATACCGTTCGAAGTGTTGATAAAGTTTTGTATAGTACAAATAACTCTAACTATGACTTGATTATACATGATAATAATAAAGAATATAATTTTATCAAAGTAGCATTTTCAAATTTACCTAAATTGAAAATAAATAATGATTTAAAAGTTATTAATACTAGTGATATACTTAGTATTTTAGATTATACATCAACAGATAATAAAAAAATAAAAATATTATCTAATTATTCTTCTTATGGTGGGTCTACGGTCGCTTTTGTAAATTTAACAAATGAACTTAATCGTTATGGATACGATTGTACATTTTATGGTCCACATAGTTATCACCTTGATAAATGTAAATCAGATTTACTTCTAAATTTAAAATTAGAACAATCCGATAGATTAATTTGTCATTTTATAAACTTACCTGAAAGACCAAATGTACATAAGGTCGTATTTTCTTGTCACGAAAAATGGTGGTGGTCGTTTAAAAATATTAATAATTTTTTTGACACTTGTGTATTTTTACATGATCAACATAAAGAATTTCATCAAGAATATAATGGAGATTACAGTATAATTCCAAACCTAAAACCAAATTTATTTTTTAAAGAAAAAACAAATAAAAAAATGATCGCAGGAATAATAGGTTCTATCGAAGAAAGAAAACAAACTCATATCTCGATAGAAAGAGCAATTTCTGATAATTGTGAAAAAATATTAATTTTTGGAGCTATAGGTGATAAAAATTATTTTGATAATCAAATTTCAAAATATTTAAATAACGGGTTGGTTGAATACATTGGGTATACAGAAGACAAACAAGAAATGTACGACTCTATAGGTAGAGTTTATCATAGTTCAAAAGGTGAGGTCGCTTGTTTAGTAAAAGATGAGTGTTTTATTACTGGAACTGATTTTTTTGGTAATTCTGAAACAAATAATGAAGTTTCAGATCTTAGTAATTTACAAATAATAGAAAAATGGAAAAATTTATTAGATCTATGAAAGATAAAATAACTACATTTATTTTCGCACATACACAGGACATAATTCTAGATTGTATAGAAAAAAAAAGATTTTCTAATATTGAGAATATTAAGTATGTATTTTTAAGTTTAAATGATTGTTCAAAAATAGAGCACATAGATAATGTTATAATTTGTAAGAATTTTTTAGGAAATCTAGAAAAATATCCAAAATTAACATCATTTACTGGTTGGTATATTTTAACAAAATATGGATTAATTGAAACCGAATATGTAAATTTATTTGAGTATGACATCAATTTAACAAATCAATTCACAGAAAAACTGAGTGAAAAAATTTATCAAAAATCAGATTTTATTGGTTATGTACCAATGATAATTGAAGACCCTGTTTTTGTTAAACTAGAATATTTGGTTGACGAATTGGTAAAATCAATAAAAAACAAAACCCAAATCGATATAATTGATTTAATCAATACACAACCTCCTTTTTCTTTATGGAGTAGTTCAAGTAATTCTACTTGGAAAACCCAAATTCTTATTGATTATGTCAATTGGTTTTCCCAATTTATAGATGATATTGTTGTTAGTCAATATTGTGGACATATGCACGAAAGATCTATTAGTTTTTATCTTTTACTCAAAAAAATATCACCAGAGTTTATTAATAATTGTCTAACTCATTATCAGTGTAATTCACATGAAACTAGTGGGCTTCCATCTGGTAGATTTGACTTAATTTATCCTAAATTATAAAGATGACTAACTACATAAGTTTCAGTTTATGGGGTGACAACCCAATTTATAATATAGGTGCCATACGAAATGCTCAGTTGTGTTCACAAATTTATCCTAATTGGAAAATGGTTTTATACTATGATGAAAGTGTCCCAAAAGAAACACTTATACAATTGAAAAAATTAAATGTAACAACTTTTGATATGTCATATAGTAATTTATATGGAATGTTTTGGAGATTTCTTGCGACGGATATTTTAGACTCAGAATATGTAATTTTTAGAGATACTGATTCTAGAATATCGGAGAGGGAAAAATATGCAGTAATTGAATGGATTGATAGTGGTAAAACTATTCATGTGATGAGAGATCACCCATATCATTATTGTCCTGCTGGTAGTGTACCGTTGAGTATTTTAGGTGGAATGTGGGGTATAAAAGGGAACAAAATAAATATGTTAAATGAAATAAAAAATTTTAATTTAAGTTTCGATAAAACTTATGGTAATGATCAATCATTTTTAAAAATTATTCATGATAAATTTATAAATGATAAATGTACTCATGATGACCTTTTTGAAAAAAAACCATTTCCTAGTGAGAGAAAATCAGGAGAATTTGTAGGGTGTAGAATTGATGAGTACGATAATCCAATCGGAGATGACCATTTAATTTTTGTAAAAAATGCTTAGGATTGCAATTGATGTTGAAGGTGTTTTGAGAGACACATTCGAAAAAATAGAACAAATTTATCAAAAGTTCTTTATTGATGAATTAGAGTTGGTCGATGACGATTTCAAATTTGAAATCTATAAACCTTATAACACCAATGATTACCGAAATCACTTCAATTTTAAAAATGATGACGAATATTATAACTTTATGTTCAACGAATTTACTATGCAGATTTTTGGACATGCACCATCAACTGAGATGAGTACATTTCATATTTTAAATGAAATTTATAAAGAGTATTTTGGTAAAGTAGAGTTTTTATTAATCTCGAAACAAATAGGAAAAAGTAAACCAGCAACCTTGTTTTTCGTATCTAAATTTGGGTGTGAGATTGAAAAAATTGTTTTTTACAATAACAAGAACAAACGTAAAATATGGAAAGAATTTGATATTTTATTAACAACAGATCCAGAATTATTACAAATTAATAAAAATAAAACTTTAATTAAATTTGAAAAACCTTATAATACTGATATAAAAATAAAATACTCTATAAGTTCAATCTCAGAACTTTCAGAACTTGTAAAAAAATTAATATGATGCTAGACGTTTTAGGAGAACAATACTATCTTAATATCAACGCAATTGATAATTTTATAGATAGACCGGACTTTTCGGGAACAGGTGAAAATCAACATATTTCCGTAATTAAATTTGAAATAGTAAAAACTTTAACAGATGTGATTTTTTCGGAAATGCAACCCATTGATGAAAAAATGGTCGCAAGTAAAAATTCTCACGATTTAAGTGTTTCTTTCAGATTAGCGTGGAACACTATGTTATTCAATAAATTTATTCAAAAATTATAATAAAATGAGTGAAGATTTAAAACTAAATTTGGAAAAATCTATTTCCAACATAATTAATAAAACTAATAAAATATATTTTTTTTTACAAGATACTAAGGGTAATGCTAAAGCTTCGATACGCATTATTTATGACATTGCCCAGGTGTTAAAAGATAACGGTCACAATGTCATAATGTTATATGAAAAAAAAGATTATGTTGACGTTAATTCTTGGACATATAAAAAATATAAAAACCTTAATTTTTCAATTTTAGAAGGGACTAATTTACAGATCGCACCTGATGATTTGTTAGTTATACCTGAAATTTTTGGTTTTGTGATGGATCAAGTTAAAAATTTACCTTGTGGAAAAATAGTACTATGTCAAGCATATGATCACATTTTAGAAACTTTACAACCTGGTGCTAATTGGAGCCAATTTGGGTTTTTCAAATGTATCACAACTAGTGAGACACAAAAAGATTGGATTTCTAAGATTATGAAAAATATGTCGGTTGAAGTTCTAACCCCTTTGATTTCAAGTTGTTTTGTACCCCAAGTAAAGCCACCAAAACCAATAGTAGTGGTTCATTCAAGAGAACAACGTGATGGATTAAATCTTATAAAATCATTTTATTTAAAATACCCGCAATTTAGGTTTGTTACATTCAGAGACTTACGTGGGATCTCCGAAGAAGAATTTGCTAAAACAATGCAAGACGCTTTTCTTGGTGTATGGATTGATCCCACATCTTCATTTGGAACATTTCCAATAGAATGTATGGCAACAGGTGTTCCAGTAATTGGTAAAATTCCGTATATCAAACCAGAATGGATGAATGACAACAATGGTATTTGGGTTGAAGATCCATTACAAATTATCGATGTAATTGCAGACTTTACTCAAACTTGGTTAGAAGATTCAGTAACTCCAAAATTATATGAATCAGGTTTTGAAACTGTAAATAAATACACAAAAATAGACGATTTCGAATCCGAAGTTTTAAAAATATTTGAAGATTTTCAAAATAAAAGGAAGATGTTCTTCGAAGACCAACTAAACCAAATACAAAATAATTAAAATTATGGAAAAAATTAATTTAAGTGTAATATTACCAATAAAATCTGCTTTAACAAAAGATTTTGAGGTCTATTTTGATAAATGCATTAAATCAATTCAAAATCAAGAAATATTACCAGAAGAATTATTAATTGTACATACCCAAGAAGAAAACTTAGTCAAGTTTCTTAAAGAATATGACTTTGATAAATTAAATACTAAATTGATTGAGTGGGTAAAAAAACCAAATTTTCAATCTCAGATTAATTTTGGTGTTGAAAATTCTAATTGTGAGTATGTGAGTTTTTTGGAATTTGACGATGAATATTCTAATGTTTGGTTCAGAAATATAAAAAAATACATAACCGTGTATCCAAATGTTGATGGTTTTTTACCAATGGTGGTTGATGTTGACGAAAAGGGAATGTTTTTAGGGTTTACAAATGAAGCGACTTTTGCCGCTAATTTTTCTCAGGAAATTGGAATTTTGTCAAATGAAACTTTATTACAATATCAGAATTTTCAATCATCTGGTATGGTGATTAATAAACAAAAATTTTTAAATTTTGGTGGTTTTAAAGCCACTATGAAACTAACTTTTGTTTATGAATTCTTTTTGAGAATGACATACAATAATTTAGTTATTATGACAATCCCAAAAATTGGATACAAACATACTACATTAAGAGAAGGTTCTATTTTTTGGAATTACAAAAATGGAAAAAATATAATGACAGAAGACGAAGTAAAATTTTGGATATCTACCGCTAAAAAAGAACATTTTTTTACAATTGACAGAAATATAAAATTTGTTTCAGAAACAAATTAATGTCGGATAATATTAATCAAAAAAAAAGAGGAATTAAAGATAACTATTTTGATATTCCAGAAGAAGAGGCTGTAAAAAAATTTTTAGAGGCTCAAACATCTGAAAAACGAAATGAAATCTATAATACTTTCTTAAGAAAACCTTTAGATAAGATGATATCTTCGATAATAAGAAGATACAAACTATACAGAAAAGATATGACGTTTGAAGAAATTCACAACGATACTCACTCTTTTCTTATGACGAAAGTAGATAAATTTAATCCATCAAAAAATAAAAAAGCTTATTCATACTTTGGTACTATTTGTAAAAATTATTTGATGGGTCAAATAATAAAAGATCAAAAAGACACAAATCGTAATGTATCTTATGAAGATATATCAAGTTCTTTAGAAGATAGGCATGATATGATTTATTACATTGATGCTGAACCCCATGAAACTGAAAAAATAATTAGTCACTTCATTGTTAAATTAAGTGAATTTTTAGAAACTAATAACATCAATGATAATGAAAAAAAATTGGGGTTGTCTCTTTTAGAAATACTTTCAAACTATGATAATATTTTTCAAGAATCTGGAAATAACAAATTTAATAAAAACATAATTTTGATGTCAATTAGAGAAATGTCGAATTTAAACACAAAAGAAATTAGGACTGCCATGAAAAAATTTAAAAAACTATATTTATCAGTCCTCAATGATTTACTTTAAAATTACTTAAACTGACTATATTTAATATTATGAGTAAAATTAGAAAAAAAGAAATAAATCTATCTAAAGATAGTATTTTAACACTTATGCAAGAAATTTATAATGAACTTGTAGAACAAAGATCCACCGCCATTAGAATTCAAAATAAAATGTTAGCATTTTTAAAAGATCCTGATGATATGCAAAATATAGGTCCCGTTTTGGAAAAACAACAAAAGATAATTAATGATGTTGTTGAAAAAAAACTTACGTTAGCAAAACTTCAATCAACTATATGGGAAAAAAACACCAATAAAGATGATATGAACTTGACAGATATTGACGAAGAAATGTTACAAGCATTAATTACAAAAGACGCTGAATCTATAGATAATCCGAAGTATAAACTATAACTAATGGCAGGTCCATTTGATGATAAGTACACACTTTTCGAATCCGAAATTAACTCGTTCAAGAGTTTTAATGATTCCAAAGTAGCTGAATCTGAAATAACAAGCAAAGAAGATTCTAATATAGAACAATCCGCTAATAAAATAATTTCGGACATACAAAATTTAGAAAAAAAAAACAAAGAATTTCAACGAAAGATTAAAAATCAATTAGAAAAACTTACAGATATAGGAAGAAGTTTACCTGGTTTAGGGTTTTCAGGTAAATCAAATAATGATAATTTAAATTACATCAAAAGTATCTTTGTAAGATCACTCACTCAAATTGTTTCTGAAATTCCTCAAATAATAAC
>B570J29032_109957714_pt1 | contig 10449 bp, 15 predicted proteins | sample LakMenEpi16Nov12_FD_29032 | JGI IMG/M metagenome (IMG submission 29032)
GCCTCTCTTTTTTTGTTTTCCTATAAATTTTACGCCCTTCTTTATAATTTTTACGCAATAAATTTTTGTAAAATATTTTTTAAATTTTATAGATTCGCTATTGACAAAATGCCGATAACTATGGTAGAATCATTCTTAGAAGGCGATATGCCAATCTGATACCGCGTAAACTTTACTTTTAACGGCGTGTTTTTTCCCTTTATCTTTTATGATTATTGAAATACCCAAAAGACTTGTCATCCATCCAAATAAATATTTATTTGATGGAAGCCACTACGATTTTCTAGGTGCAATTCTATTATTTAATGGAATATCAATTCCAGAGAAATGTAAATTCCCTAGTGAAATGAAAATCTTAATCCCATATTACACTTACAAACTCAGAGGTAAAATAGTAGATACACCACTAACAATAAGCATACTACAATTCGATAGTCACCCCCAGAAAGAAGCCCTCGTGGGTATCAACAGATTACTTTTTCCCCTTTCAATCGAGTTAAAAATTGTCTGACGTATTACAAGCTAAAAGATATATTTCTATGCTTGACTTTATTAACCGTCATAAGATAGAAAAAAGATTAGGTAATCTTAATCTTGATCCAATCGTTCCAGTAAACTTCAAAACTTCTGAAGCAATTCCAAGGCATATTGCAAAAAATTCAGAAGAACATGAAATCTATAATTTATTACAATCTAAAGATCAAGTATTTCCAGTCAAATAATTTCTTTAGGCATGTTTTATCATATAGTCTTGTTTTCTTATAGTTAAAGGATTTAGCTATGTTGTATCGTGCATGGATTGGTTCTGTTCGTGTTATTACCCCTAATTTAGAAGAATTATCTAATTGTGAGTCAGTTGACATCTTTATTGATAATTTCTGGCAAGTATTTAGATAAATGTCGATATACTGGCAGGATAGTTATCCGCGAACTCCCTATACACCTTTTCGCAGAATGTCAGAATAATATCCTACCAGTATACTTTTCACTTTTTACTCTAAAAGTAACCACTTTTGAGACGTTTTATGCATGTTTTTACTAAATATGCTGGTTTTTAGTCCATATTTCACTAGTTTTACTACTTTTATGAGATATATTAATAGGATACCAATATGCTAGTGCCATACTTTAGTATCCTGTCAGCATATCACTTTTTCTCTAACACAAATATTTACTATGAGAGACTATTTATCACTTGAAACTACTCCTTCTGATGAACCTTGTGTTCAAATTGGACATGATCTTTATCGGTCAATAGCTTCAATGGAAGCACAATTGATGAAACAGCAGTTAGAAGAACTACTTACTCTTAAGTTCTCTGACATTATTATCAACCTAACAATCTCCCAATGTTTTCATGATTTTGGAACATACTATGAAATTCGTGCTTACTATGACGGAGACAATGAACGTCAAGTCGAACAAGCATTCTTCTTAGATGACAACTATCCAGAACACTGGTCCCCAGATAAAAAGAAAACATTACTTGATTACTGCTCTAATAAAGGATTCTCATATTCATGATATGGTCAATTCTTAATAGTTTTGAGCTATACTTTTTACTTCTTATTCTATTTCTCTATGCAGGATTCAAATGTCGGAAAACCCCATAATTCTTTCCAAAAAGTCAACTGATTTAGAAAAGTTCCTCTCAAATTATCAGCCTCTTGATAAACATCGTCAATCCGATGCTATCAATGCTGCTCGTCGTGAAGCACTAGAATATGCTTCAGACCTCCGATCTTGTCGTTCAGAAGAAGATCGTGCTATTCTTACCAAACACGTAATTCGTCTTTCAACCATTTACACTTATCTTACAGGTAAAAACCTTAACCTCAACTTACCGTCATGACCAATATTTTAATCCAAGCTGGTCCTGGATGTGGTAAAACTACCACTCTAGCAGAAAGTTATCTGTACTACAAACACCCCATTAAATCAATGTGGTCACAAAGACACAATAGTACAGAACAGCAACTAGATACATATAAATCTATATATGCACACATCCCAGGAATGGCCTCGGCACCTATCTACATGGCATATAATAATGACATTGTAGATGATATTTCCAAAAAAGTACATGGTGATTGTAAAGTTCTGACTATTCATGGTTGGGGATATAAAATTATTCGAGATAGATACGGAAATATACCTATCAACAAGTCTCGTAATGAAATTCTTATCTCTAAAATCACAAATAGAGATCTAAACGATCTTCCAGACAAGTGGAAATGGATTGCAACCTCTCGATATGTCGAAAAACTCAAAGATGAGCTTTTACCTATCTCTGAAGAGTCTTTTTCTATACTTCGAGAAAAATATGATGATTTAGCTCCCTTCAAAATCCATGAAAACATGGTAGAACAATCTAGTCGTCTATTAATTGCAATGAAAGAGATTGATAGACGTATTGGCATCACATTTGCTGACCAAGTATGGCTTGCAATGTTTATTCTTGCTGAATCTGGACCTAAATATGAATGGGGAATGTGTGACGAGTCACAGGATTTATCTCCTGCTCGTCTCCGTTTAGTTCAAATGCTTTGCAAACACTTGATCTTCTGTGGAGATAAGAATCAAGCTATCAATGCCTGGAATGGTGCTGATCCTTACTCTATGGAACGTATAGCTGAAACATGTCAACACTCTCATAGCCTCACTTTATCATTCAGACTTGTACCTAATCATGCAGAATTTGCTAATAGACTTAAACCATCAGCATCACTCCAATCAGTCCCAGGAAAAACTGCTGGCAGATTTGAACGTATCGAAGGTGAAGATACTGTTGCTTGGGCACAAGAATTTTACAATTCTGACACAATGGTATTATGTCGTTACAATGCTCCTTTGATTAAATTCGGGCTAGCTCTTGTTAAAAAAGGAATTGCTGTAGGAACTTCTTCATCAACTCTTAAATCAACCTTAGTAGATACTGTAAAAAATAGAAATGCTAAGTCTATGTCCGAATTACTTTCTAAACTTAGTACATACGAATCAATATGTATGCAAGGAGGAGATCAATTTACCAAATCCAACATCAAAGACAAATTTGATGCTATTAAATATATTCTTCAAGAATGTACAACAATAGATCAATACTATGATAAAGTTAACACTTTAACAAATCCTCGTAAAAACTCAGTTCACATAAAACTTTCAACAGTTCACAGAGCTAAAGGTCTAGAAGCCCAAACAATTGGTATTCTTAACCCACCACTTCCTTCAAGTCGTGCCATAACACCTGTTCAACTTCTTCAAGAAGAGAACTTAAATTTTGTAGGTCACACTCGTTCCAAGAAAGATATGTTTTACTTATGTCAATAGATCCAGTTGATAACGAATACGAGCCAGAAGATCCTTTTGTAGACATTCCAGAAGATTATTGTATATCCTCAATATCTCAAACAGTTTATAAACTCAACAACTTTAACAACATAACATGGTGGACAATTGAACGAGCAAATACAACTATATCAATATTATGGGGTCACAGATTGCCAATCGGGAACGCTTCCGGCAATAAAGAATGCTACACGCACTCCACGGAAAAAGAAGCAATCCAAGACTATACCACCAGACTCAACAAACAACTCCAACGAAAAGGATTCTCAGTTGACATCCCCACCCGTCCACCAGATTTACCTATGCTCTGCCAAGAGTACAGGAATCCTCCTCGATGGGATTCGTTTGCCGTCCAACCAAAAATCGATGGGATTCGTTGTATCATCTCGGAAGGAGAATTAATTTCTCGTACATCCAAACTTATTACAAGTTGTCCTCACATCGAAATGTATCTGTCTGCAATCCCATCTGAGATCAAACTCGATGGTGAACTTATCATCCCAAATTGCCCTTGGGTTATAACAGAAGGATATGTTAATCGTCAAATACCTTCCAAAGAATGCCTAGAAATAGAATTCCATGTATTCGACATTATAGATACCTCAGCACCATTCTGGGCACGCTCCCAGGAAGTAGAACGCATAGTCAAGTCCCTAGAAGCTAAATATCTAGAATTTAGTTACCCAACTCATGGTTTTTACAAATCTAGATTTAGATCTAAGAAATTCCCCTTCAAAATAGTTCCAACAGCTATTTACGAGGAGCCATTAGATGATGAAGTTGTTCAAAAACATTTCAGAGCTAGCTGTGATGCAGGTTATGAAGGTCTTATTGTCAGAAATGCCAATTCACCTTACTATCCTGCTACTAGATCAGCCAATATCCTAAAACTCAAGCAATTCTTTGACAAAGAATATAAAATCGTTGATATCATTCCAAGTATCAAAAACGAAGCTATTCTTGTCTGTCAATTACCTTCAGGAACTACATTTAACTGTAGTTTCAAAGCAACATCAGCTAAACGTCAACAAATGCTAACATACAAACACCGTTATCTAGGTAAACTAGTAACAGTAGAGTTTGAAGGCATTCACGAATCTGGTCGTCCTCGTAACCCAGTAGGAATAAAAATTCATGGACTGCGATAATTCTTCTACTCCACTCTTCACTCCCACTTGCGATCTACCTCCCTACAATTGCATTCAACCTCCACCAATCAAACACACTTTACCCGTATACATATACGTGTGGGAAGATTGCATAGCATACTCAAACACACCCCCAGGAAAATCAGACAAGACACTGATCGATACTGGTTGTCTTAATGTGCTGGAAGTTATAGACGGTGTTGTTTATGACCATAGCTACGATGGAAATAAATATTCAATCGATGAAGCTATCGACTATGGAGACTATCATTCAGTGGAGACACCATTTTGAATATTTTTAAAACATCGATCAAACACAATACACTAACAATTAACAACCGTATTCGAGCAAAATACTATTCAATAGATTACTCAGATTTTAACAATACTTACCCTGGGACCATGTTTTTTAAAATGCCTACGGCAATTTCAACAAAACATACAGATAACTTCTCATCAAAGGGTTGTTATCATTTACAAATACGACGTTGCCTATTTTTCTGGGTAACAATACGAGTATACCCCTCACTTGAAGGATTATTAGCCTCACATGCTTGGAACTACCTTACAAAAAATCGAAGAAGCACTAGGAGAAATAGCTCTCGCCGTCAGCAAACATTCGACTATCTTGCTGATTACAAAGATGAAAGCATTCCCCAAGATTACTCTGAACCCTGACCAAAACGAAGCAATTAGTCACGCAACTGATGAACTTATTCGTTGTCAACGATCACTCAACAATGCTCGTAGACACTTAACAAATTTAGGAATAGAACCAAACGTAGGACACGGAAGTGAAGAAAAAACGATCACCACACAAGGCTCTCAACCCACTATACGACAGCCAGTTCGAACAGAACTTCCACGAGTTTTGGGTAAGCCGATCGGATTACCCGATAACCTTTCACCACATAGTGAAGGTTAGTTCACTTTATATTCCAATGTTTTCTTCATCTAACGCTTTATCACCTGTTCAAACAAGAGAATGGGAATTAGATTTTGCATTTGTAAAAGAAAAAATAGGAATAGAGTTACAGGGTCATGGTAGAGGACACACATCATATCAAGGTATGCTTCGTGATGTTTCAAAACACAATGATCTTTATTTAGAAGGATGGACTGTCATATATTTTATGTCAGCCCATCTAGAATCACCTTCTTACATGTTCAATGTCCTAGCATCAGCACTGAAACGCAATGGAACCAGACTTACCAATTTTCACGATAGACCTCAGCCAAAACCAGTCAGTGGAAACTCTGCTTTGCTTGAAGCCGCAAGACGGTTATCGGCTAAAAGACCTAATTGATAAATTAGCAGCAGGAAATTTTGTTGACTACTGTCGCTCCCTTAATATTAAACCACCCAATTTTCATTCAATTCTCACTGGAGGTAAAAAATGTTCAGTGGAACAATTGAACAAAATCCTATCGGGTATAAGGTACGAGGCACAAATCTCTACCGTCTTGATTATACAGCCAATGAGTCTTACGCCGGGTGTAGACAATGCGGACTTGCAAGTGGACGAAGATACGTTGTTCTCGGATATGCTGGAAAACGACACCACATCCGACCCACAACAAAATTCGCTCCCCACTTACTCCCCGCCCCCAACTCCCCTTCGTCGAGTTCCTTTGACACAACCAGTTACTACCCAAGAATTATGTTCATCGGAGTTGCTCCTAGAGGCACAGAAGATGTATCAGGGGTTGCCTACCTTGGACAAGAAGGAAGAATCTTAAAGCATATCTTTCGTCTTGTACCTTTTAACTTTGAATTCTACTGTACTTACCTTGTAGCTTGTAGAACTAGTTCCATCATTTACAACGGAGAATTTACTGACCAATACTCAGAAATAGATACAGCATCAACACATAGTTTATCAATAATAGATGAAGACAGACAACCAACCTCAGGAGAAGTACGGGCATGTCAACCTCATTTATATGATATTTATAGTGAATTTGCTCCTCAATTTGTTGTGCATTTAGGTTCTTATGTTAACAAACAAGCTCCTAAATTTACAACAAAAAGATCCACACTAATCCTCGATAGTCTTGAATACATTGCTTCTCTTGAGTATAAAATACTTACAGTACGTCGTAATGCACACAAACTATCTCAACTTCTTTCAGAACACCTTAATGTTTTATTAAAATGCTAACAAAAGATTGACAATATCATGAAATGGTTATGGCCCGGTCCTATTGAAGGTGGTATCACCCAATCAATGATAAGTATGTTTCTTCAAGATCCTTATTGTTTCGTATTATACTACGGACTAGGACTAGAAGAACCAACACCCGTCTCCCAGGAAATCTTGTGGGGTAACATCATACATAAAGGTCTTGAAGATCTTATAGAAATTCCAATACTGTCAAAAGATTTTACAGAATTTGAATGGGAAATAATTCTGAAGTCTATGAAAGAAGAATCTCTAAAAGAAATTCATACAGCACCTACGAGTTATTATTCTTGTGCTGAAATGATTAAGCTCTACAATGATAAATACAAAACTCAATATGACCATATTGAAACTGAAAAAGAATTTCAAATACCTCATGCAACTAAAAACTTTGAAGTTACTTTGATGGGTAAAATGGATGGTATTGCTGATCCAAACAATAGTTTCTATGAATCTATCAACACATCACTTCAATCAACAGATTTTTCTCGTACATTGATCGAACACAAATCAAAAGGATACTTTGAGTTTGATCAATTTCGTAGAGAAATCAAACATGACATGCAAGTTAATATTTACTGTCATGCTAGTCAAGCAAGACACGTAATATACGACGTATTCATTGTGCCAGAAACACAGTGGAGTGCTCCAACTAGAACTGCTTACGAAAAGGATGCTGCCTATATCAAAAAACTTTATCATGGTCCTTCTTACAAAACATATCCAGTTTCAAAGAATTTACCCTTTTGGGTTTATCAATTTGAATTCGATATAAGTTCAGATTGGATTCGTGAACAATTTAGATCAACCATCAACCCAATTATAGATCAGATATGTATGTTGTATAACTACACATCATCTGATTCATTTGACCCACACAACCCAGAATGTTACAATCATCTATTCTATAAGAAACCTATCAGACTATTTGATCCAGCAGTAACATCAAAATACAAATCTAGATACTGGTCATTCTTGATTGGTGAACTAGATATTACTCAACTTCGTACTACCTCTAAACTATTCAAGGAACTAAAAATTGGAAAATAAGTCTACACTTGATGCTTTTATTGAAGCAACCTATTCAAGATTCTGTGTAACAACATTTGCATATACACATAAGAAATATGAAGATACAGAAAATCCAGTTAAGCTGTTAGAACAACTAACAGATCTTCAACATAAACACGATATCGTTCATTGTGCTTATGGTATTCTTAACGAATATGTAGAATACCTAAATGAATTTCATAAATACGGAGAACTTGTTTATAAAGCATCAGAGAATCCTTTGATGCCTTGTGAAGCTATAGATATACAAGAGATTGCTGTACTTAAAGAGATCGGAGACATCTATTACTACAAGACAATGTTGTTCAATCTTCTAGGTCTAACTCATACTATTACTGACATTCAATGGTGTTCAGAAGAGGGACCGCACATTGAAACTATCGGAGATCTAATTAAGAAGTTTGTATATTACAGTCATGAACTTGATGCTGCTGCACTTATGCAAGCATCATATGACCTAGACAGATGTTTTAACTTCATCTGTTTTAAATTTAACACAACACTACCTAATATTATCTCCCAAAACGAAGCTAAGCTACGTAAAAGATATCCATCAGGTACGTTCACATCCCAGGAAGCAGCAGCAAAGGCAGACAAAAATTGAAGATAGACAAAGAAGTCTGGAAAGCAATTAAACAAAATCAAGAAGCATACTATGAAGGCTCACAAGCCTTTATAAATGGTAAAGATAAGTCTGCTTGTCAGTATCTTAAAGATACCCCACAATATTGGGCTTGGCGAGCAGGATTTTTAGGTGTTTGTTAAAAAGGATTATTATGGCTAGAGGTTTATCAGGTATTATTTATGGTCTTGCAGGTATGGGAAAGACTTCATTAGGTCTTAGATTTCCTGGTCCTGTATTCTGTAAATCAATTTTTGAATCAGGTTACGATACATTATCTAAAGTTCCTGAGAACACAGATAATGAAAATATCAAATCATTCCAACAATTAGTTACATCAACTAAGAGTGTCAACAAAGGTACAATCCTTATTGATAGTTGTACTGGACTTCAAAGACTTATCTTTGAACATGCTACTCTTATGGATTACAAAGGAAATCCACAAGCATTCTTTGATTACAGTAAAGGTCCAAGACAAGAAGCTGTAAGATATTTACAAGCATATCTTGATCTATGTGACAATCTCTGTGACAAAGGAGTTAATGTTATTTTCTTAGCTCACCAAGTTACTATCAGCCTTCCCAATTCTATGGGACCAGATTATCTTTCTCATGAGATAGCTATGGATGGTAGTGATAAAGGTGGTATGAGAAATACTATTGTTGCCTGGGCTAGTTTTATCTTCTTTCTCAATAAGCAGGTAACAATTACTCAAGCAACAGAAACGATCAAAGGTTCTGTAACAGAAGGTAAAGCATCTTCTGATACAGGCCGATACATCTATACAGACCTATCCACATCACATTCTGCAAAGAATAGATGGGATATGACTTCCTGTATACCTATGGGTAGAAATGCTGACGAAGCAGCATCTAACCTATTCAAACAAATCCCAGAAAGGTTTGGTGGCTCAAAGAAGGACTAGCAATCCAGGTGTGTTTGTTATAAACTCTACGAGCTTTATAAAAACACGGTGTCGACACTACTTTCTACGTTTTAAACTTTATTAGTTTCTAACTTACACAGCTTACTTTTTTACTTTACATATCTTATTTCCGTCAATAACATTTCGTTATTACATAAGATGTGTTCGCAACTTTTGTGTTCTATGAAACTCTTTGAGCTTTCAAAAAACACACTACTTTTTAGGATCAATATAATGTCTAAACCAGCAGAAGTTTCCGAATCGTTCATGTCTTTCTACCAAGGTGCAGCTTCGGATACAGTTGAAAAATCCAAGGCAGCAGAATCTAATCTTGGTAACATCCCTCTTGCAATTGGTGCAGCAGGTCAATGCCGTATCGAGAAGTTCCGATTCGGATCTACTCCTGACAAAGTAGAGAATGGTGTCCTCACTAAGAAAGGTACTCCTTTCTGTGAAGTCACAGTTCGTAGCATTGCTCCAGAAGATATTACTGGACGTTTGTTGAAGAGAACTTTCTGGTTCTCAGATAAGAACGGTAATCTTGCCCAATCTCTAGAAACGTACTTTAGTACGTTGGTTACTTGGGGGTTACCAGAAGAAGTTCGTAAGAACCATAAAAATCCAACTGAGTTGGCTGATTGGTTCATGACTGCGGACATTACTTTGGAGTTTGTTGTTACAGCAAACCCAACTGATACTCTTAACGATGGAAAAGGTCTACGATTGTATCGTAAAGCCGATCAGCTTCCAGCTAACGACTCCATCATGCCCTCTATCTCGAACGTAGCTCCACCGGCAGCTAAGGGAGGCAAGTTCAAAGCAGGTGACAAAGTTACATTCAAGGGAGAAGCCTACGAGTTTGTAGAGCAATACCCCAACGGTAAGATTGGCCTCAAAAATCTATCAACAGGAGCCGAAGCTCTTGCAAACGAAGCTGATCTTTCTTAAAACTCTTCGAGCTTTTAAGAAACACTATTTTTCAAACCTACCCATAACTTCATGGGTAGGTTCTTTTGCCCCTCAGTTCAAGGAATGATGATGAAAAGTTACAAAATTGTCGGTATCGTCTTAGCTATGGTAGCTATTCTATGTGTGTCTGCTGTTCCGTCTTTTGCATGGCAACCAAGAACACGTGTAGGCCAAAGAATTGCAGCC
>B570J29032_109957713_pt1 | contig 10447 bp, 11 predicted proteins | sample LakMenEpi16Nov12_FD_29032 | JGI IMG/M metagenome (IMG submission 29032)
CGTAGGTAGTGGTAAACTTGCAGCAATTATTCCAGTATTTAGCTTTGATAAAATCCAAGCAGCTATCGCTAATAAATCTTTTGATGGAGAGTATGATGGAATTCCAGTAATTAAATACGAATCAGCTTTGTATGGCGAAGTTAAAAAACCAGGATTAGGTCCATTGCATACTGAATTTGATGGTAAAGGAAATGCATATACTTCTTTCTTTGTTTCGTCGGAAGTAGTAAAATGGAATATAAAAGATTTAAAAGTATTAGATAGAGCATCTACTTTCTATTCTGTAGGTCACATTTGTATCCCAGGTGGTGATAGTAAGAAACCATCTGCAAAATATTTAATTGCTTATAATAAAATTACAAAAGATCGCTACTTACCAACTGGACCAGAATTGGCTCAAAGTGCTCAATTATTTGATATCTCAGGTGATAAGATGCAGTTAATACTTGACTTCCCAACAATTGGCGAACCGCATTATGCACAAGCTGTACCAGCAGATTTAATTTCTAAAAATCAAATTAAGATTTTTAGAATTGATGATAACAAACACAAGTATGTTGCAAAAGGTGAAAAAGAATCAAAAGTAGTTAGAGAAGGAAATAAAGTACATGTATACATGACTTCAATTCGCTCACACTTCTCACCAGATAATATTGAAGGAATTAAAATGGGTGATGAAGTTTACTTCCATGTTACTAACCTTGAACAAGATTGGGATGTACCTCATGGTTTCGCAATTAAAGGAGCTAACAATGCTGAACTTTTAATCATGCCAGGAGAAACTTCAACTCTAAAATGGACACCAGACAGAGTAGGAATGTTCCCAATGTATTGTACAGATTTTTGTAGTGCTTTACACCAAGAAATGCAAGGATACGTAAGAGTATCACCAAAAGGTAGTTCTGTTCCCTTAACTTATAGTTTAGGAAATACAACTTCTAATACAAAAAAGTAAAATAACTTCTTCCGAGGGAGTATTCAATATGCTCCCTCTTTTTTATTTTCATTATCATGAAAAAAATCACTCGAATACTTTTAATACTTTCAGGAATATTTTTATTTGTTTCGATATTTGTTCCCATTTGGAGAATAGATTTAGATGCTCCTCAATATCCCGAAGGATTACGTTTACTTATCTACTCAAATAAATTATCTGGTGCCGTTGATATCATTAATGGCTTAAATCATTACATAGGCATGAAAACCCTACACGAAAATGATTTTATTGAATTTACAGTCTTACCATATATTATTGCATTCTTTTCAATATTTTCAATTGCAACTGCCTTAATGAAAAGTAAAAAAATGCTATCTATACTATTTTTTACATTTGTAGCATTTGGAATTATCGCTATGATTGATTTTTGGAGATGGGAATATGATTATGGACACAATTTAGATCCAGCAGCAGCAATAATAGTTCCTGGCATGGCCTATCAGCCACCATTAATTGGCTTTAAACAACTATTGAATTTTGGCGCATACTCTATACCTGATATTGGAGGTGTTTTATTTATATTGTCTGGAATATTTATGTTAATTGGAATGTGGTTAGAACAAAAAAGTAAAAAAATGAAAACAACTTTAAATCTTATCCTAATAACAATTTGCTTCGGAGGCATATCTGGATGTTCGAACGATCAACCAGTAAGTATAAAATACAACTCAGACCCTTGTGATTTTTGTAGAATGACAATTGTTGACCCGAGATTCTCTTGTGAACTAAAAACAGATCATGGAAAAGCATACAAATTTGATGACATTGGCTGCATGACTTCTTTCGTGAAGGAACAAAAAACGGAGGAGTTTAAAATAAAAACATACTTTGTTTCGAATTACTTAAATAATAACGCACTAATAAACACAGAAAATCTAACTTTCATTCAAGGAGATGGCATTTCAAGTCCTATGGGCGGAGGAATTGCAGCATTCAGCAGTTTAGATTCTGCGATAGTATATAAAAATTATTTCACCGCAAAAGATATCTCTTGGAAAGAATTACTTTCAAATTAAATGATACGAAGCCCACTATTTACAATTTTATTGCTAATAATTTGCTTACCTATCTGTGCTAAAAATATACATGTAGGTGCTAAATACTCACATCAAAAAATAAAAAAAGCCTTATCTGAAGTTGTTGATGGTGATACTATTGTTATTCATGAAGGAACATACAAAGAGGGAAATATAATTATTCAAAAAAGAATTACTCTACTAGGAATTAACTACCCAGTACTAGATGGAGAAAAAAAATACGAAATTCTAAGTATTAAATCCAGTGGTGTAATAGTTCAAGGTTTAATCATTCAAAATTCTGGATTTTCAACTCTTGATGATCCAGGAGGTATAAAAATTTATAATTGCGACAATGTAATTATAAAGAACAATGAACTAAGTAATAACTTTTTTGGAATTTATTTACAACAAGCGAATCATTGTAAAATTGAAAACAATCGAATACATGCCAACGGAGTTGAAGAACAACTAATAGGAAATGGAATACATTGTTGGAAAAGTGATAGCATTATTATTGTTGGCAATAAAATTAATGGGCATAGAGATGGTATATATTTCGAATTTGTAACAAATTCAATTATTTGGAGAAATATTTCTTTTGCAAATATTCGTTATGGACTTCATTTTATGTTTTCCAATGATGATGCTTATATCTCTAATGTGTTTAAAAATAATGGCGCTGGAGTATCTGTAATGTTTACACATCGTGTAAAAATGTTTAATAATTTCTTTATCAATAATTGGGGTGATGCAGCGTATGGCCTATTGTTAAAAGAAATTTCAGATAGTTACATTCTTCATAATAGGTTTATCAACAATACATCTGGAATATACATGGAGGGAACTAATAGAATATTAGTAGAACATAATGCATTTAATGAAAATGGATGGGGAATGAAAATTCAAGCAAGTTGCATGGATAATATTATTCGAGAGAATAATTTCATAGGAAATACTTTTGACATCAGTACAAATGGAACTTTAGTTCTTAATACCTTTAATGAAAATTATTGGGATAAATATGAAGGTTACGATTTGGATAAAGACAAATTTGGAGATGTGCCCTACCGGCCATTAAGTTTATTTTCGGTTATGGTAGAGTCTAATTCTTCACTAATGCTATTATTTAGAAGTTTTATGGTTAGTTTATTAGACAAATCTGAGAAAATAATTCCTAGCTTAACTCCAGAGAATTTTATTGATAATAAACCAAGAATGCATTCAGTAGTAATATGATTGAGCTAATAGAAGTAAGAAAAAAATATAATAGATTAGAAGTTTTAAAAGGCATTTCAACTAAATTTAATCAGTCGGAATGCATTGCTTTAATCGGTCCAAATGGTTGTGGAAAAACAACACTTATAAAAAGTATCCTAGGCATGGTTCTGCCAGATTCAGGAGAAATTACATTTAACAATAAATCTATTTTCAACGAAACTGATTACCGAAATTATATTGGATATATGCCGCAAATAGGCAAGTATCCTGAAAATATGAGTATTGGCCAAATAGTTGAAATGATGAAAGAACTAAGAGGTAGCCATCTATCATTTGATGAAGACTTATACAAAGAGTATAAATTAGATCAAATTTTAAATAAAAGAATGCGAACACTTTCTGGAGGCACAACACAAAAAGTAAGTGCAGCATTAGCCTTTATGTTCAATCCTCTTGTATACATATTAGATGAACCAACTGCAGGATTAGACCCAATTTCAGCAGAAATTCTGAAAGATAAAATGCTATTAGAAAAATCTAATGGAAAATTAATTTTAATAACGTCTCACCTATTGAGTGATCTTGATGAACTCGTTTCGGAAATTGTATTCATGCAAGATGGTGAATTACTCATACACCAAACAGTAGAAGAACTTAAAAACAAAACTGGAGAGGCAAAATTGTCAAAAGCAATTTCAACTATTCTTAAAGAACAACTCATATGAATAGAATCATTAAATTTGTAATTCTAGATATATTAAGAAATAAAATAATTTTATTCTATACACTTCTATTAGCTATACTGTCATTTAGCATGTTCAGCTTAGAAGACAATGAATCGAAAGGGCTGTTAAGCTTGTTAAACTTAATACTTCTTAATGTACCTCTAGTCGCAATAATATTCTCCACTATATACATTTATAATAGCTCAGAATTTATAGAGCTTTTAATTAGTCAGCCCATAAAAAGAAATAAAATATGGATTAGCCTATACTTAGGGCTAAATACATCACTTGTTATTTCATTTATAATTGGAGCAGGAATTCCAATATTACTTTACAGCCCCAATTTAATAGGCATTATTCTAATTGTTATAGGTTGTATTATATCGGTAATATTTACTTCATTAGCATTTTTATGCTCTATAATAGCAAGAGATAAGGCTAAAGGGATTGGAATGTCAATTTTAATATGGCTTTTCTTCTCTTTGTTATTTGATGGCCTCATCATGTTCTTATTATTTCAGTTGGCAGATTACCCATTGGAAAACTGGATTGCCATAATAGCTGCTTTAAACCCTATAGATTTATCAAGAATAGTAATACTGCTACAACTAGACCTATCTGCTATGCTTGGCTTCACAGGGGCTGTATTCAAACAAACTTTTGGCACTGGCTGGGGAATACTCTTTTCTTCTTCGCTTTTGATTTTATGGATGATTATCCCTTTTATGATTTCACTAATAAAATTCAATAAGAAAGATCATTAAATTCAACAAGAAATTCGAAGCATGAAAAAAGATATAACTGATAGAAACGATTTAGAATTAATCATCAAAGAATTCTATCTGAAAGTAAGAACGGATAAAACCATTGGTCATTTCTTTACAGATGTAATGCATGTGAATTGGGAAACTCACTTACCTGCTATGATTGATTTCTGGGAGAACTTATTGTTTTTTAATAATGATTATGAAGGCAACCCGATGAGTATCCATAAAACTATAGATAAGAAGCACCCTATGAAAAAGAAAGACTTCAACAGGTGGCTTAAACTATTCAATACCACGATAGATTTTCATTTCGAAGGAGTAAATGCTGAAAATATAAAAATGAAAGCAAATAGAATAGCGAAAGTGATGCAGATCAACTTGGATAAAAAAATAAGAAAAGCATAGAGTTAATACTCCATGCTTTTCTACTTATACAATAAATCTTATAACCAATACTATTTATTGCCCTGGGATTAAGACTTGGTCAATAACATAAATAATACCATTAGAAGCAACAACGGTACCTAATATTTTTGCTTTTCCATTCACAAAATAGTCTTCACCTTTTTTAGTAACTATTACATTACCACCATTTACTTGTCCAATAGATTGGCCATCTTGTAAATTTTCTAATTTGTACACCCCAACAGATACATGGTATTGTAAAATATCAATTAGCGCATCTTTCTTTTCAGGAGTTAATAGAGATTCTACAGTTCCTGCAGGCAATGCATCGAACGCAGCATTTGTTGGCGCAAATACAGTAAATGGACCAGCGTTGCTTAATGCATCTACTAATTCACCAGCTTTAACTGCTGCTACTAGCGTTGTATGATCTTTACTCCCAACAGCAACTTGTACAACGTTTGGATTAGAAACATCATCCTGTACACCTGATTGACCAGTTTGTGCGGGAGTTTCAGTTGAAGTTGTATTGCTTGTATTTTCAGTTGTACTATTGCTTCCACATGCAGTGCTTAATACAATTCCTGAAATGATAATAGATTTAAATATTGTTTCCATAATGTTTAATTGTTTAATCAAAATTACTGCTTGTAACATTAGAGTTTTATGAGTTCAATCATAAAGATTGAATATGTCGAAAAACAGATATTACACTTAATACTATAAAAAAGCTGATAAAAAATAGATAATAATGGATATTCAGAATACTTATAGTAAACATACCTGCAAAGCCCTGAATACCTAACAAAATCTCATTAATTATTATAATAATCATAAAATAATAGATGTATTTTGAAAATGATTTGAGCAGAATATATCTAAATAAATAGTGTAAAATGAACATCGAGATGATCACTAATAAAACCAAATGCAAATAAGCAATTACAATAGGCCTCAAACTATAGGCTATATGGCTAATAAATGGAATGGTTGAAACCAATTGCAGTAATAATTTTAGTGTAAACGCAAATAAGATCACCCAAACAATTCTAGGGAAATACTTATCGGTTGATAACACGAGCTTCTTTTTATGAATAGAAACTTGAACCAATAAATAAACCCATGCGAGTAACTGCAATAAAGAGGATAAGATCACTATTACATATAATGATAAAGGAATTTTAAGCCATAAGATTGATAAAAAATAGCTAGGGAAAGTAGATAAGAAAAACACCCAGAAAATTGCCATCGCATTCTTTATGTGCATATACTTCAATAACTGATAGAACATCAAACCAAAACAGGTAAAGATAAACCACCCATTGTATTGAAAATGCAAATAAAAATAAACACTTGCGAGATGTACATCTTGCTGGTACGATTTGCTTATCATTAAATAAGCTAAATAAAATGTTCCGAAATTTGAAATAAAATTAAAAAACAATGCCGCATAAAACCAGTACTTTACAAAAGCCTGTTCTTTAAACTTCAAAGCATCTTTTATAAAAAAATAGGTGAATAGTACAGAGGTTATAACAATAAGAAAAGAGAATGTATTTGATGAAATATGATAACCATATAATATAAAAGAAATCATCATCCCAACAGATAAAACTGTATTTGCAATTAGTATCCTATTATATCTTTTCCAATTTATCTGAATATTTTGATCTAAAAAATAAATCAACAAAAGATATAAAGCTTGGCTAATCCAGGCTGCAAAAGCAAAATGCGAATGTGCGTGTTGTAAATGTTTTTGCTCTAGAAATGGGAAGGAAAATGCAATTTTATATCGCATCAGAAAACCTAACAATGCAACTATTAATAAGTTAGCGATTAACACTAAAATCCATTTTTTGTAATTCATACTAATAATACAACTTGTGATTTCTAATGATCAACTTGTCTAAAGTTTGCATCTTCATTAATGTTCTGATTACAGTTTCTACTCGTAACCCTGTAAAATTTGCTATTTCTTGCCTAGTAAATGGGATTAATATTTTCTCTTCACATGGGGCTATTGATTTCTTATAAGATTCTAAAAATCCAAGAATTCTAAATTCAGGATTATTATTCACAATCTCTTTTGCGGTAATTGACTTATTATATATTCGACGAGAAAAATGCTTTACAAAATCCTCCATCAATTTAGGATACTCTACAATAATTTTATTTAGATTTTCAATCGACATCCTAATTAATATAGATTTCTGTAAACACATCGCATTTGCAGGATAGGGTTTGTCTATAAATAATGGAGGCTCACCAAAACTTTGACTTTGGTAGAATATTCCTTGAAGGTACTCTTTACCTGCTTCATTCGAATTGTACATTTTAACACTGCCTTCTACAATTTGATAATAGAATCTGGCTAGTTCACCTTCATGAAAAACATGCTCATGCTTATCGTATTTTTTATATACGCCTCCCCATGCTGTTAATATATCAGGATCAATGTTCATCTAATTCACAAGATAAGTTAGACCATTTGTAACAGATTTTCCTAAGTCAGAAATTTTATTGTTATTGAAAATATCCATAAATAAATCCCTAGCTTCTTTATATTGATTGTGAATTGAACAAGGTTTCGTATGACTACATTTGCTCAACCCTAACCCACATTCTTTGAATATCTCTTTACCATCAATTGCTTCAACAATACTCATTACAGGCAATTGCATCTGCTGATTACTTATATAAAAACCACCAGAGGGACCTTTCTCACTAAATATAATGTTTCTTTTAACCAAAACTTGTAATAATTTCCCCAAAGTGTGTTCACTTACTTCTATTTCAGAAGCAATTTCTTTAATCGTGAAACGTTCATTCGTATCTATCTTAGTAGATAAAAAAACTACAGCATTAATAGCTATTTTACATGTATTACTTAGCATAATTAGAAAATTAGGTTCATTGATTTAGGAAATAATATATTATTTTCTAAATGTATATGTAAATGTAAATCCTCTTCAAATTCTTTTAACGTTTTATATAACATTAAATATGATGCACAGGCTGTTGCCGGTGGAGTAAAATGATTCGTTAGAATAGCAATTTCGGTAAACTTTTCCCCTACCGACTCGTGTTCAATTTCCATCATATGAATAGGCCCTTCTAACATCTCCTTCGTAATTGTTATTTTCTTGTCATTTACAAGACTTCTTATAAATGGAAATAAAATCACTTCTTCCTTTCTCATGTGCAACATTAATTCATTATTCACTAAATGAACTAGTTCATTTATTCTAAATAATTCTGGATCTCTTCCACCATGTTTGTTGGATACTTTATTTGAAATCTCTAGTAATGTAGGTAATACACTTTTCACATATTCATGATGTGTGTTTTCAATGTAATCACACAATATATCTAAGGGGAAGTCATTGAAATCATTTTCCACATTGCTTAACAGAGGTTCTGTTGCGTCTAATTCAAACTCCACTACTTTAACGTCTATACCCTTCTCCACACATACTTGACTTAATGTTTTCTTACCTCCACAGCAGAAATCGATTCCGTATTTTTTAAAAATTGCTACCTTTTTGATGTCTTTGGCTGCAATTTCGCCTACACTTTCTTCTGTATCTGTTTTTCGTAATTCTATTTCTACTTGCCATTCATCAGGACCATTTAATAAGTACGTCCAATTAAAAATATTACCTCGCTCAGCTAGTAACTGATAGTACAATGGCTTAGGGTCATGATCGTTAATAATTAACAAACTCTCCCCTTTGTTGAGTTCATCAAATCGTTCAAATATTCGCATATGCTTATATTTTGGCTCAATTATCCTTACATCTATACTATTTTCTATGATTCTTTCCATTTTTAACTGATTTATATAGATCAAATGTAATTCGAAAAAACTAATAAAGCAATAAAGTACTTAAATACTTTTATTAATTTGATACTAATATGACAATTGGGTAATTTTTGAATGCTGCTATGCAAATAACATCACAATTTTATACATTTGTTGTAACACCTAACATCATCAGTATGAAATCAACAATTGTCCTATTTTTCTCAATTGTATTATTTTCTTCATGTGGCGGTAGTACAACTCAACAATCAACTGAAAGTCAAACTGCTAACAAGCCTTACGACCCTATTTTAGGAGAAGGCAAGTTTACAAGCATTTCTATACCAGATAGTGTGGATGAGAACTTAGCCTCGTTAGGCGAACTTGTATTCCAATCAAAGTGTACAGCTTGTCATAAAATAACCGATGAAAAATTAGTTGGACCAGGATTAAAAGGAGTTAGCAAGCGCAAGAAAGCAGCTTGGATAATGAATTACATGACTAACTCTGATGTGATGATTGAGAAAGATCCAGAGCTTCAAGAGCAATTGAAAATATACGCTGTTCGTATGCCAAATCAAGGCTTAACAGACGATGATGCTAGACGTATCTATGAGTATTTACGTAAAAACGATAATTAATGTGCAAATTTGCTAATGTGCTAATGTGCTAGTGAAATAATTATTTGCACATTAACACATTAGCACATTAGCACATTAATTTTATTTCTTCTCTTCTTTAAACAACTCATCCTCTTTAACCACTTTCACTGCCGTTCCATTTTTCAACTTTTTAGAAATGGATAAATAAGGTGCTGTTACAACTTCTTGTCCTTCGGTTAAGCCTGAAAGAATTTGAATAAACTGATCATCTTGTATACCTGTTTTTACCAATTGCATTTTCACTTTCCCTTTTTCAACCACAAATACGTATTCGAATATTTCTGAGCTTTTTTCTGTTTTCGCTTTTGCAGCAGATTCTTCTTTCTTATCATCCTTTTTCGTAGAAGCTGCAACAATTGGAGACTTGTTGATACTCGTTGTATCATCTCTTGTTGTTACCGCTTGAATTGGCACTGTTAAGATATCTACAATCTTCTCTGTTTGAATATCTACTGTAGCTGATAATCCTGGACGGAATGGCGATGGTAAATTTTTGTCTTTTGATAATAAGCTAGCATATGATTCAGCAAGCACTCTAATTTTAACGGTGAAATTAGTCACTTGGTCAGCACTACTTCCAACTACGTTAGCTGAGTTTGCAATTTCTGTTACTACACCTTTAAATTTTTTATCGATAAATGCATCTACTTCAATTGTTGCGGTATCTCCTAAACTCAAACGGTTAATATCGTTCTCATTTACATCAACACTCACTTCCATGCTGTTTAGATTTGCAATACGCAACATTTCAGTACCTGTCATTTGTGATGTACCTACCACACGTTCACCCGACTCTACATTTAGTTTAGAAACCGTTCCATCTACTGGTGAGAAGATGGTTGTTTTTACTAA
>B570J29032_109957711_pt1 | contig 10436 bp, 13 predicted proteins | sample LakMenEpi16Nov12_FD_29032 | JGI IMG/M metagenome (IMG submission 29032)
GGGGGAGGAGTTGCTCCACCTAATGACCCGCCAAGGCTACCACCTAGACCACCTAAGTCAGATGGTGGTGCTCCTCCGGGTGGTGGTGTTGCTCCTCCTAAAGCTCCTCCCGGTGGTGCCGCACCTCCACTAGAGGATGCTCCACCAGCTGGAGCATCTGCTTCAGTTAAAAATTTTTTTCTTCTAAATTGATGAATTGTGATCATACAAAATATATATGTACGATGAAAACATTTTGGGAATATTTAAATAATGATCAACCGGATGCTCTACGAATAACTGAGCGTCCTGTTCCACAACCGCAAGCAGTTGCGCCAGTTGCAATTAATGCGAATGCAGACCCTGTAAATCACACTGTAGCTGTTCCGCAGCCAGCAGAAACCGGATTCAGATCAAAAGTAAAACCTTGGAAAGCGAAGAAAAGTCAAATTATGACTTTTTGGAAAGCTTTAGCTCCTAATATACCTTTACAATTGCAGCCTATTGAGCAAATTCATAAAGGTAGTACTTTACAACAAGATACATTTAGGCTCACAGGAAGCAAAGAATTTATTACAACTGTACTGTCTAGATTGAAAGATTTTGTGATTTATGAAAATCCAGAAACAAAATTAGTTTTAGATTATAGACAAAATGCTAAAAGCCTAAAACCGGGAGAAAAAAATAGTTATTTATTTTACTTAAATGTCCGCAAGAGGAAATAATTTTTTTCTTATTTTAGTTTTATTAAATTCTAAAAAATCCATTTTTTCATCTAATTTTTTTTGTTTTTCAGCAACTTCTTTAAGATTTTTATCAAGATTTTTAACAACGAATAATGTTTCATCAATCATGCTATCAATCATAATAAAATCTCCAAAAAGAACATTTCTATGTATAAAAGATCTTGACGAAATATTCAAAAAATAATATAATTTAGCATGAAGGTTATGACTTGATAATAGTTTTTAAGAGGTAAAAATGGCGACTACAATTACAATTAACAATGATTTCTGTCAATTGCAAACTGATAATCAAGAAATGTTAAAATACATTATTCTTAATTTAAAATTTAGACAAAAAGGTTATCAATTCACACCTCTTTATAAATCTAAGAAGTGGGATGGATTTGTTAACTTTTTTTCAGCAAAAACAGGAAAATTTCTTACCGGAATATTACCAGAAATTTGTATGATTGTAAAAAAGTTCAATGAATCATATGATCTTAGTGATTTAAGAATACCAATTAAATTTAAATTCGATAAAATTGATGAACATTTTTTACAATATTACAACGAAGATATGAACACTAAAATCGAATTAACAGATTATCAAGTTGACCTAGTAAACCAAGCGATCAAACACAAACGTGGAATTATTGTTGCTCCTACCGCTTCTGGGAAAACATTCCTTATGTCTGCTCTCTTAAAGGCTTTAGGAGAACATGAACCGACTTTAGTTTTGCAAAACAGAAAGTCTTTAGCTTCTCAGAATTTTGATGAAATTTCTAGATGGGGATTTAAAAATATTGGTTCTTGTTGGGGTGGAAACAATAATCCAAATAAAATAACTGTTGCTACTGCGCAATCAATTCATCATTTGGAAGACAAGCTTGATAGCATAAGAGTTCTTATTGTAGATGAAGTTCATGATATGGTATCTGATACAGCTAAAGAAATATACAAAAAGATGAAAAATACAGTCATAAGGATAGGTTTGTCGGCAACACCGTTTAAGCATGGTGAAACAGACAAGGTACACAAATATCTTGTCAAAGGATTCTTCGGTCCAATAATCAAGACGACTACAACTTCCACAGGAAGAGTAACGACAGCAGACTTACAACAAAAAGGCAGATTATCTCAGTCAAAATGCTTGTTTTACAAAATATGTGAACCTGATCTTTCCTTATCAATCTATAGTGAAGCTATAGATCTTGGTATTGTCAACAATTTAACTTTACATAATAAAGTTGTTGAATTGACAAATGCGTTTTCTGGCAGAACATTAATTTTAGTAGACAGAATTGCGCATGGTGATCAATTGAAAAAAATGATCCCAACCGCTTATTGGATCACAGGAAAAGACGATAATGATTCTAGAAAAGAAGTAATTAATATGTTACAAAGTTCTAAAACTAGTTGTATAGCAATTGCTACTCAACAAATATTCAACACTGGTATCAATGTTAAAATTCACAATTTAATTAATGCTGCTGGTGGGCAAGCTGATCATTTAATTATTCAAAGAATGGGTCGTGGATTAAGAACAGCTGATGACAAAAAAGAAGTTACTTACATTGATTTTATGTTTGAAAACAATCCTTACTTGAAAAAGCATTCTGCAAAAAGAGTTAGAATTTTGGAGAAGGAAGGTCACTCTCTTCAGTTTTTCGATTGACAACATTGTAAAAAGCATTAAATAAATCATTTAACGTAGATGATGGTTTACCAATAATACTTTTTATCATTGCCTTGTCTTCCTTGCTCATTTGATCATATTTACTCCAACTTTTCAATCGAGTCTTTATCTTTTCAATATCAAGCTTGGATAGGTTGATAGTAAATCCTTGATCATTATCAATATTTAATTGTAATTGATTTTTAAAAGCATTTTTTTTAACTTCTTTTTCATTTTCTGTAGCTTCTAAAAATTGTATGAAAGTAATCATATGACTATATAGATTTATGGAGAATTTTTATGAAGTTTACTGAATGGGTTGGTAAATCACCTGATGTTGTTTTCGGTTTTGACAAAGTTGTTTCTACTAAAGGTCAGCTTCGTTATAACGAAGAACCAGTAGAACCTTTAAAAATCGAAACTGTTTTAGATGAAATAATCAATTTAGGTAAAATAGGAATAAAAGAACCTGTTAAAGATTTTGGATCTATGATTAATTATGGAGACAGTAATCAAGTCGGGTCAATTCGTCTTAAATTTAGTCCTCTTGGTTCTTGTCGTGTAACGATAATGAGAAGAATTAGTGATTTGGAAGGTGAATTAACTTGGGTTACTCGTTATTCTATTCCTGTTGTTAATGATTACGAACATATGACTGTAGAAGACATTGCTGTTGAAAAAATGTTAGCTACTAGGATTTTTGAATTGGCTGAATATATTGATAAAACGGCTTTGGAAACGCCCAAACAAAAATATGATTCGCTTGAAGAATTAGTAATTATGCTTGCTATGAATATGAAATTAAAGCATCCAAAAGTAATGAGTTACCAAGGTGTGATAAAAGAAAACATTAATACATATATCATATATTTTTCGTATCATGGTTTAGGTCTTGAAGCTCCCGGTCAAAGAAAAGTGAATCAATTTAATATTTATGTAGAATTTATCAAACACAAAGGGTTAATTCGATGTTGGGGTGCCGAATATTCTGCTCCTCACTTGCTCTATAATTATGAACCTCAGACCCCTGAATGGGACGAATATTTTAGCGTAGATCAGAATAAAAATGAGATTACAACAATTATTGAAAATATATTTAAAACTTATTGATCAATAGATGAAAGTTTAATATAACATTCTCCATAAACTTCAATTTTCCCCATTAAAGCTTGAAAATCTTTTTGAGTATCATTAATAAAATCTAATTCTTTCATAATTGATTTAGTTTGGTCTTTACTAAATTTGATAGCTGTTTTCAATCCATCGTTTTTAAGGGCTTTCATCACTTCTGCATAAGGTTTATCCTTTGCTTCAAAATGATAATAGGAAAGAATAGCATCACCGCCTTTTGCTTTAGCATCAGCAGCATTATTTTGCGCCCCTTTACGCCTATTCTTTAAAAATTCCAAAGGATCATCAGATTGTTGTTTCATAAAATTATTTATGTCTCTTGAGATAAATTGTTAAACTTTTCATTGTAAATTTTTTTTATATCATCAACATTATAGTCTTTATATTTTTCACATTCTGTTAAACTAATAATTTCATTTTTTATGTCGTCTGGTAACTTATTAACCCATTCGCTAACAAAACACCAAATAGGATCAATTTGTTTAGCTCTTATCTGCAATAATATTCTTCTAATATTTTTGTAAAAATTTTCATATGTAAAATTATCTCCTAATGTATCTTTCAAAGATACAATAGTATTTTCAAAAGCAGATGATATAAATCTATCTTCAAGTTTTCTCGTGACAGTTTTTGTCATCATCTTATTTTCTCGCATTTTCTTAATCCAAACAAAATATCTTTTTTCAGCTTTTTCGCCAATCAATAGGCTTGGATTTATAATTGGATTTTTGTTTTCTAAGATTTTAATAATCTCCATTTGAGCTTTTATAAAAATAAAATACTCAGCTGGCGCTTTGAAAATTTCTTTTTTATCTTTCACAAATTTCAAAAGATACTTAAACGCTGATTGTTTTCTTATAGGTTTTAAATCATTAAATTTTGTGTGGTTATAGTCAGGAAAATAATGATACTCAGAATTAAGATAATATATCAACAAATGATAAGCAAAAACCATATCTGAATCATCAGATAGACTAAGCAGTTGTTCTGTAGATGTTTTAAAAATCTGTCGCATGTTTTTACTCTAATCCATTCAATCTTAAAAGTCAAACTTGAGTTTGAAATTATATGGGGATCATTCCAGTCACATATGCCGTTTATTCGTTAATAAACATGGCTAGGAATTCGTTTCTACATCCAAGTGAGACTCAGGTCGATTTTTAACACTAAATGCGTTTAAAGCGATTTTACGAGCTAAAAATATTTCTTGTTTTGTTTGTCATTTGGCACGATTTTTGCGTATTAATTAATACTAAGTATTAATATAATTAACTTAATAAGTATTAGTTCTAATTTTGATTATTTAATAAATCATATTTTATTAAGTGGTGCTAATTTACTCTGAGCGAAGCGAAGAGTAAATTAGTACCACTTAAACTAAAGCATCTTCAATTACGAAGTAATTGAAGATGAATATAAATACTTAGTATAAACGCGCGAAGCAAAAAGTGTGCCAAAAAAAATAAAAATTATGTTTGACTTAAGTTTTTAGTAATCGTAGATTTTTGGTGTGAGTATTGACAAAACCACTTTTGAAAACATTTTCGACACATTTTGTGTCGAGCCATTTATTTATTTGCAAATTTTAAATCAACCCGATTTAACTGATAAACAAAATCTTTTACTTCATATAAAACTTGAAGGACCAAGAGGATCTAAATTTGAAATAAAATTACATCAAAACAATACATGTTCGTTTGTACACCATGTGAATAATTGTTTAAGAGAATATAATCGACCGATAATTTGTTTAGATTCTAAGTTATTTCATTCTTTTTGTTTGAAACAAAATTGTACTAAACAAATTGATTTTAAAGTATTTTTTGATTTAAATTGGTATTGTGATTACAATGATATAAGTTGTTCTTTTGAAAAAATGACTGACATAGTTTCTATATTTTTGAAATTTATTAAGCATGATAGTTTTGAAATATATAAAAATGTTTTTCAAAAATTAATATGTGAAACAATTCCACACATGGAAAATCAAGCTATCATATTGGATAGTGAAGCTACATTTGTTTATCCTTATTATTCATCAAGATTGCAAGAAAATGGAAGATTGAATTCTAAAGTTTTTTCTAATAGAAATTTTAATCCACATACTTTGACTTATGAAATTAAGAAAAATTTTGTTTTATCAGAAGATGAAATATTTGTATCGTTTGACTTTAAGGCATTGGAGTTATATGTTTTGGCATTTTTGAGTAATGATGCTAACTTAAATACATTATTGTATAACACATGTCATCCGTATGAACAAATTGCTCAATATGTTCTTGATTTAAATAATTTTGAAAATAAAAACTATAAAGATTTAGGTAAGAAGATATTTTTACCAAGTATTTATGGTATTTCTCCAGCTAAGTTATCAGAATCTTTAGGTTGTTCTATTTTGGAAGCCAAGACTTATTTGAATAAAATAAAGACTTTATTTAGCAAAGCGTTTGATTATGTTTCACAGCAGTCTGCTCAAGCAATAAATTTTGGCTATTGTCTTGATTACTTCAAAAGAAAGAAAAATTTTATTGCAGATGAGGGATATAAAGCCATGAATTTTTCTGTACATTCACCAGCAGCAGTATTTTGTTTTATGAAGATGAATGAAATAAAATCAATTGAAACTAAAGATTTTAGATTATTGTTTTCAATTCACGATTGTTTTGTTTTTGCTGTTAAAAAGGAAAAATTAAAATTATCTGTATTGCAAATTAAAGATACTTTGCAGAAAGAATTTTCTGACTATAAGCCCTTAAGATTTATTGTTGATACTAAGTTTGGCGAAAATTTAGCATTTTTGAAAAATTATTCTGAAGTTTGACTCAATTACATTAAAGGTTGATACTACACCTTACGTTTCAAGGAGGTAATTGAAATGAAGATATTTCAGATGTTTAAGATTAACTCAGAGGAATTTAAAGAACTTGAGGAAAAGTTTGGTCAGTTGTGTCTTTATGCCAGTTGGCAATTAATGTCTAATAATTCTCGTAATAATCATCAGTTAGATGTAGAAGATATCAAACAAGAGCTTCTTATGTCTGTTATAAGGGCAGGTAGTTATTATAAAAGACAAACTTATATTGAATCATCATTTGATACAGTTGAAAAACATGTTCCGCAAGATGGGATATTTAGAAAAATTTTTGATTCTTTAAAAGATCTATGGAAAAATAAGACACATCATGGAGCATATCGTCGCAAATTTGGTGATCCTCAAGAGGAAATTCTGGAGAAATTAGTTAAAAAATTTGTTCCATCACAAGAAAGACCTGACATTGGTTTAAAACTTATGATTAATGCCAAGTTTGTTATTTACACAAAGCAGATCATATGGAATGCTACTAGGCATGTCGGCAAGAGAATTACTAAAGAAAAACATATTCGAGTAGGTCAAGTTTCACTTAGTGAACACGAACACTTGTATATTTGAGGATTTTTAGTATGGAAGCTAAACTTACCGAAGATCAACAAAAGTTGTTGGAGACTATGCTTCAACAACAGAATACTCAGACTAAATTTCGTTGGGATGAAAATTTCCAAAGAAGAATTTTAGGTATTCTTTTAACAGATAGGAATTTTCTTCTTCAGGGAAAAGCTCTTATTTCTCCTGAATATTTTTCTAATGAAGTTCATGTAGAAACATGTCGCATTTTATTTAAATTATTTGATGATCATCCTACAGGAATACCTGACAGGATGATTATGGAAAACGATTTGCTTGAGAAAGTAAGAGAAAAATCAGATGCAATTAAAGTTTATTATAGATCAGAACTTCAATCGCTTTATGATTTCTTTATACCTAACCAAGCATCAAGAGATATTTTGTTTAATAAATTGCTTAATTTTTCCAAGATACAAAGTCTTAGAATAGCAATGGAAGAAAGCCAAAGAGATCTTAAGAAGAATCCAGATTCAGAAGAAATCTGGGCTAAGGTTTATGAGAGATTTCGTAATTGCATGTTAGTGTCAAAGACATTTGATGCAGGTTTCCAATATTTTAATCAAATAGAACAATTCTTCACAGAATTATCTAAAGATGAAGAAAGAGTTGATAAGTTTACATCAGGATTTTTGTCAATTGATTTTGAGATATCTGGTGGTGGACCAAGACGTGGTGAAATTTATGCTTTTATAGCACTACCCGGTGTTGGTAAATCTTTGGCTTTGGTTAAAGCAGCTGTTGAAAATGTAAACAAAGGGTTTAAAGTAGCGTTTATTTCTGTAGAAATGGATTGGGTTTCTATTTCTAAAAGATTCACATCAGCTTATGTCGGAATGCCATATAATAAGCTTGCTAGTCAAAAAGATGAAGTAAAAAACATCCTTGAATATAAAACACTTGAATACGAAGACAAGAACAGATTGGTAGTTAAGCAATTTCCTGCTGGTAGTATTGATGTTAATGATATTCGAGCTTATTTAAACCAATTGGAGTTATATGGATTTGTTCCAGACCTTTTGGTTGTTGATTATCCCGGAGAAATGAAAGATACACCGGGAGTTGCTGTTTGGGAATCTAAGTATAGAATCATTCGTGACCTAAGAGGACTTGCTTGTGAAAAGAAAATGCTTGTATTTACTGCAATGCAACCGAATAAGTCAGCATCTGAATTGTCTTCATCGGAATTTATTGAAGAAGGCAACATCGGTGCGTCTTTTGACATGTTTAAGCCTCTTGATGGTTTATGGTCTATCAATAGAACTACCGATGAAGCTAATGCTCAAGTTGGCAGAATATTCATTATCAAAAGTAGAAATGGTAAATCAAGATACCATTTCCCAATAGAATATAATCACGAAATGTTAACCATATCAGAAATAGATTTTGATAAATATAAGACAAAAATGCACAATAAAGCCCAGCAAGATGCTAACACTTATAGCGTTACATCTGATTCATCAAATATATCATCAAATAACCATCCTCCTAAAAAGGTAGGTAAGAAAAAACAACAAGATCCATCTAACCCAATTGATTGATTCTATTTTTATCAAAAAATAAATTATCAGGAGTAGGACTTATAAAGGAATTGCCGATGCAATGGCGCAACAGTGGGGTGGCAACAATTAATGACTGCAAACCTTACTAATTTGAATTGATAGCACGGTTTTCCCTTTTTCTCAGAAAGTAGTATGAGCCATGATTGAAAAGATTGCGTTAGATGATCAGGAATGGACAATTGATTCTCGTGATTTAAATTTCACGGATGCAACTCTTAATATATTTTTTGAAAAAGTAGGCGGAATTATTGATTATGTTGGAGCTGGTCATGCATTGGCTATGAAATGTTTTTCTGTAGCAGAACTTGAATACAAAAGAAAATTTATTCAAAAATTCAAAGAACAAAAAGATCTTGGCAAATCAGATAAAACAGCAGAATTAGCAGCTGAAGGTGATGACGAATGTGTTGCTTTGAAAAGAGAATGCATTCAAAACAGATATTGCAAAGATAGAATTTACGCACATTTGCAAGCTTTGAACGCTTCAAGAGAAGATGCTCACAATCGAGGTCATATGTTGCGTAAAGAAATGGACAAGTTAAACTTCCAAATAAATGAATAAATTTAGGTTTGTCGTATTGTTATAACATGAGAGAATACGATGTTTAACATTGAGTTTGTTCAGAAGTATATGCTTACTGCTAAGCTTTTTGGTGAGCTTAAAAATCCATGTTATTCAAGAAAAATTGGTGTTGTGATTGTTAACAATTTGTTAACTAAAGTTGTTAGCATGGGATATAATGGTCCACCAAGAAATGCCCCTCATTGTGACAGCCCAGAACATCTTAAAACAATTTTTCTTCCTCAGCTTACAGAAGAAGATAAATACAAAATAGATCCTAATTTTGATGAAAAAGAATTTATTAAGAATCATGCTTATGCAAAACAATGCCCAAGAAAAATTCTTGGATGTAAATCTGGGGAGAGACTTGAGTTATGTTCTTGTGCTCATGCTGAAGCAAATGCCATAGTTAATGCATCTGCTGATTTAAATGGAGCGCATATGTTCGCATGGTGTACTTTACCATGCGTTGAATGTACAAAATTAATTATAAATTCTGGAATTAAAAAATTGTTTTGTTTATCAAATAAAGATAAGGACTATTCTGTCGGCAGCAGATTTCTTTTTGACAAATGTGGTGTCGATATAGTGGAACTTGATGAAAAATTAATAATGGAACACTAGGTTAAAATATGTTTGAAATAGAATTTAAGTATTATAAACAAAAAGAAGACCTTGATTATAACAAGGATGAGCCGCTTATTTTTAAAAATAAGTTTGGCAAAGTGGATGAAAATTATCCAGTAGAAAATTTGGCTAAATATATCCTCACACAACTTGCTCGTAGAGATATATTTATATACGATGTTGATATTTACGAGTATACAAAGAAAAAGGTTAGTTTCAAGCTTGGTAAAAATGGTTTTTCTGTAGCTGGAAGCAAGTTTAACAATTCTAGTTTGGCAGAAAATTGTGATTTGGAAAACAATATTCCTGATGATCCACAGGATATTCCGAGGATAGATGAAGAAAAAGTATTGTCTAAGCCAACAACTTTTCAAAAGTTGGCGAATAGAATCGATAATCAATTTGCCAGTGTTGATAAGAACAAGATTAAAAGAAAAGTAATTTTTGATCCACCGTTAAGGATGGATAAGACTCAATTTCCTTATAAGTTTACAAAAGCAAAAATATATCCAGTTTATTCAGAAAAATACAACACAAATGGAATTGGAATGTTGATTGTAACAAATGATGATAATAATAATGTTTTAGAAGTTACAGATGAATATTTCGTCCCTGCCCCTACGCTTGTTTTCGACAATGAGATGAATGCTAGCAAAATTGGTAATAATGATCTTTTGAACTGGAAGGGCATGGGGGGCAATGAGGCTATGATAAACCTGAGAGGAAAGTAATGAGC
>B570J29032_109957710_pt1 | contig 10435 bp, 10 predicted proteins | sample LakMenEpi16Nov12_FD_29032 | JGI IMG/M metagenome (IMG submission 29032)
AACCCACGAGCCCCCGTAGCTCAGGGGATAGAGCACTGCCCTCCGGAGGCAGGTGCACAGGTTCGATTCCTGTCGGGGGCACACTTGAGGTAAATCACTCTGATCTGCGAAAACACTTTGCGTACATCCTTGTATATCAACGCTGCAGGATGGACAATTAAGCCCTTGCACGCACATTTGTGTGTAGTAGCACCACATAACTTTGATAAGTTGTACTTCCCTAAGGAGACATGCAATGGATTGGCGTCATCAGTCAGCCTGCCGCGATGAGGATCCGGAGCTTTTCTTCCCTGTTGGAAACACAGGACCAGCCCTTACTCAAATCGAAGAAGCCAAAAAGGTTTGTAATCGCTGCATCGTAAAAGAGCCATGTTTGGCATGGGCACTTGAGAGCGGACAAGATGCGGGTGTCTGGGGCGGTCTATCTGAAGATGAGCGTCGTGCTCTAAAACGTCGTGCCGCACGAAATCGTGCGCGTTTGATGGAACAACAAAACCAGATTTAAATTGGGAAGCGCAACTTTGCGTGCGTTCCTTGGTGTGTAGATTCCAGCTTCAATTCACCCTTTAATTCATTCTCTATAAGTGTGCGCACAATTTGTAGCCCCAAGTTTGATGAGGTTGCTAAATCAAACCCAGCTGGCAGGCCCACGCCATCATCAGAGATCGTGATCAGGCCTTCATTGCTATAGCGCTGCAACTCGATTCTCAAATGTGTCCCAGATTCATGTAAGCCGTGTTCAAGCGCATTGTGCATCAATTCAGTCACAACTAATGACAAAGGCGTTGCAACTCTAGATTCAAGGGAACCAAGCATTCCCACACGTTCGATGCTTAACTGACCCATGCGCGGACTTAGTTCTAGCGCATGTGTCACCAGTGAAGTCAGTACCTCGTCGAAGGCCACCGTGTTTTCAGTGCTATTAGAAAGTGTTTCATGCACCAGCGCAATAGATGCAATTCGACGAACAGCTTCATCCAAGGCTGCAGCTGCGGCTGGATCATCAATACGACGAGACTGCAAACGCAGTAACGCAGATACGGTCTGTAGATTATTTTTTACACGGTGATGAATCTCGCGAATAGTTGTATCTTTGGTTACTAATTCGCGATCACGACGACGAAGTTCGGTGACGTTTTGCAACAACACGATAGAACCAATTCGATCTGTTCCTTGAATTAGTGGCAATACCAAAAGATCAATTGTTGCGCCTTGATTATCAATTTCTACGCGGCGCAGAGTTTTGCCATTTAAACGCGTTCGAATACCTTCTTCTTGTGCATTTGGTGAGGCTGTAACAACTTTCTCTGCCACTTCACCAAGATTGTGACCCTCAAGTTCACCATGCCAGCCCATGCGAGAAAATGCTGATTTTGCATTAGGACTAGCAAAAGAAATAGCACCATTTACATCAAGACGAATCAAGCCATCGCCCACACGTGGAACTGGCTCGAATAAAGAACCTGCTGATTGGTATGGAAAGTTTCCTTCGGCCACCATTTGATACAAATGCTTTGCGATTTCTCGATAATTTAGTTCGAGCTTGCCAGGCGAACGCATATGTTCTGCATTACGGTGACGCGAAATTACAGCAATCACCTGGCCTTCAAAGAACACAGGGATTGTTTCCTCTTTGATCAATAACTCACCGATACGTTCAGGCTCGGTATTTCGAACAATGTCACCAGTTGAAAGTGCTTCGTCAATATTTGGACGTGCTCCCCATAAAACTTCATCGCCAATAACATCATTGATAAAGACTGTCGACGATGTTGTTGGGCGAATATGGGCCACCGCAATATGACCTGTTGGCCACAGCTTTATATCTTTACGAATTGGAACCCACAGAATTAAATCTGCAAAGGACAGATCAGATAACAACTGCCAATCCGCCACCAATTCGCGCAATCTATGGGATTGATCAAAAGTTACCGAGGTGCGCCCTCCCAGTAAATTCTCTAACTGAAACATGGTTACTTCCACTCCGCCAAGTGCAGTTCGATCTCTTGGGTGGCAAACCACACCAGTTCATCATCGCCCTGGAAGGCAAGCAATGCGCACTGAACCTGACTCCATAGCAATGGAGAAACAAGAGTTATTGATTGGGCGTAGTGCTCGCCTATGAATTCCTTTTCAATTTCAAAAGCCAGGACAATACCTGGAGCTTTTTCAGAGAGCCGGAGCTCTAAAGCTTCTTCGCTTGCAGCAACTGACAACAAATATTCGAGCTCTTCTTCATCGCAGTCAGGATTTTCAACAACAAAGTGAATGGTGGGTGCATATAGTTCATCGACTTCGAAGCTTTTACTGGTTACGAAGCTTTCGAGATCTTTGTGAGTAATTGGAAGATATGCACGCATTGGGTAATAGTAATAGATATCAACTTTTTAGTTCACTGGCCAGTTCTGCTATTGATTTACGCACATTTGAGCGCTCATTAATCTCTACCAAGGTCGCATGCTCGTCTTCAGCGGCCATAACTGCGCGAGAATCCTTCGCGATACTCCTGATTCGTATTGGCTTCAAAGCGGTTGCGCAACTTAAGAACTGTGCTTCCTCCTTTTCGCCTCGCTTGCCAGGAGATTTCATATTCATCACAAAACTAAGGCTCGCTCGAACTGAGGTATTCCGCAAGAGTTCTATGACTTGCGCCAATCTGTGTGCTCCCAGTTGATCTGCCCTAGAAACAATCATTAACTCATCTGCTTGATCACAGCACCAGGTAGTCATGGTCGAAGTCCAACGACGATCTGTGAGTCGATTTGAAAGGCCAGAAATGGATCCTAGATCAACGATGATGAAATCGAACTCTGCTGCTGCGCGCTCCATAAACTCATCAATTCTGCCGGCATATTCTTGATTGATTTCAGTTAAGGATAAGTGGGGGGCAATAGTTTTCCACTGTGATTCACTATTGATGTTTCGCATTGCTAGAAAAGCAGCTATAGAAGGTGCGCGATAGTTTCCCTCGATAAGAAGTGTAGGTTTCTCCAGAATGCTCAACTCCATTGCCATATTAATTGCTAACGTTGTGCACCCGGTGTAGCTCCCCGCTGACCCGACTGCGATAACTCGTGCTTTTCGTAAGGCACGTTGCGGTGTATTAACTCCACGCAGCATTGGGGCCCGCACAAAACCACGCACCAAAGTGACTAGATCTGTAGTTGTTTTTGGTACCTCATGGAGATCTTTGAAATCCCCCTCCCGTTGATGTTCGGTAGAAAAACCAATACTTTGACGAACTTTTGGTGCAATTGAATCTAAATTTGCTTTTGAAATCCCCGGCAGGTCTGAAGCAAACAACAGAAGTGCGCCATGGGCAACTTCCTGATTATTAAGAATAAATCGCTCTAATGAAACCCAATCGATCGCTCGAAATACAACGCTCCAACCCTGAGCAAACAATGTGCCCGCAATGAACCCTTCTGTTTCAGAAGCTGAAATGGCAGTTATTACAGTGGGCATCTCTAACTCAGACATGTGATCTGATCACCACTAAGCGCCCTAGTGTTGTAGCACTCAAGAGTCGAAGTACCTGCGTTTCTTCTACAGCTATTGATAATCCGATGTCACTTCCAAAACTCTTTCCTGCATCGTCGTAACTGAGCAAAGTCACTCCCCCAAGTATCAAGATTGGGTCCATCGAGTCTTCACCATTTTGAGTATCTAATACCCAATAGATGTCTACATCTTCGCCGATACGTAATCCGGTAGCGACATCAACTGAGCGGACGCTAATTGGTACCGCACTGGTGGACATCGCATCGATAGCTGACGATAAATCAGTACTACCAATTATTTCACCCGCACGCATGATTCGAGTCGCCACCATTCCAATTGGTTCAGACTCATTGTTCAGATAAAACTGACCGCTTGAATCTAAATTGAAATGGGCTAGAGAAACATCCGATGCTGCGATTTGATGGCCAGGTGAAATAGGAGCATTGATTACCCAATAATCTGATCCCTTATTGGAAACTGTTGCAATCAAGAAAGATGAAATGAATGCCGCCGCGATAAGCGTTATGGCCAATGGAAGCCGTGAAGAAGGTGTTTTCTTATGTAGAGTCATAGGAGCACCCAAACCGTATTGGTGACATCTACTTCTTCTTCATCCACAGTGGTACTTAAGTATGAAATCGAACCATCCTTAAGCCTGAGGTATGTGCATGGGCACAGGGCAATTGTCAGTCCATGACGACAGAACTCACATATAGCCAGCAACCAACCTTCTCAACGATTGATTTATCGCCCATTTCAAGTGATCCACATGAAGATTGGCAACATCTTGTACTTGAAATGTTTCGCCCCGAAATACCTGTACCGGTCCCACAAAAGTCACGTCTATACCTAGTTGCTTCAACTTTCGGCGAAGAGTACGACGAAGAGTTTGCTCCTGAACCAACATCGGCTGCAGATTTACCGGACATCCACGAATTGGTATTTCAGTTTATTCATAATGTTGTAGAAATATGGGCTGGACGCAGATCTGCTTCACAAGTCCAAGCGATGTGCCATCACCTTATTTACGCAGAATTGCAGCGAAAAGCTGGGCAGCAGAAATTAGTTGGAAGAATAAGAAAGATTAAAGTCACTGAGCCGTTAGATGGCATAATCGAATCGACGATCACGGTTCGTTATGCTGATCGATTACGTGTAGTAGCGATCAGATTTGAAGGACTTGATGGTCGATGGCTATGTACTGCATTAACTTTGATTTAAGTTAAGCAGCACCACCGTGGCAACGCTTGTACTTCTTGCCAGAGCCGCATGGACATTGCGCATTTCGAGAAACATCACCAGTTGTGCGAACACCAGATTCATCTGCAGCTGTGTACTGCAATCCAGTTACAGGTACATGCTTTGCCTCAAGACCAGGTGCGACAACTTGATTGTTTGTGCTTTCGACAGTGACTTCGATGTTGAACAAGAATCCAGCGATTTCTTCTTTGATTGCATCCATCATGGCCGCAAATAGGTCGAAGCCCTCTTTTTGGTATTCAACAAGTGGATCACGCTGCGCCATTGCGCGTAGCCCAATTCCCTCTTGTAGGTAATCCATCTCGTACAAGTGCTCACGCCATTTACGATCTAGAACAGAAAGCAAAACCTTGCGCTCAAGTTCGCGCATAACTTCAGCACCAAGTGCTACTTCGCGTTGCGCATAGGCTGCCTTGCAATCCTCATTTACACGAGCGTTCAAGTACTCAGCATCTAGTCCTGCGCGAGAACCAACCTCTACAAGTAGTTCGTCGATGGTAAATGAGATTGGATAAATAGTTTTAATCGCAGTAAATAGAGTTTCAAGATCCCAATCTTCTGCATAACCATTGGCAGTAGCCGCCTCAACGTAGGCGGACAAAGTTTCGGAAACGAATCCTGCCACCTGATCCTTAATGTCCGCACCCTCTAGAACCATTCGGCGCTCTCCATAAATAACGGTGCGCTGACGGTTCATAACATCGTCATACTTCAAAACATTTTTACGCATTTCAAAGTTCTGCGCTTCAACTTGTGTTTGAGCAGAACGAATAGCATTTGAGACCATCTTTGATTCGATTGGGGCATCCTCAGGAAGACCTGCTGCTGTTAAGAAACGCTCAACCATTCCTGAATTGAATCGACGCATCAAATCATCTTGCAAAGAAAGATAGAAACGAGATTCGCCTGGATCGCCCTGACGACCAGATCGTCCACGAAGCTGGTTATCGATACGACGAGATTCGTGGCGCTCTGTTCCTAGAACATACAACCCGCCTAAAGAAACTACATCTTCGTGACCTTTTTCAACCGCTGCCTTTTGACGTGCAATTTCAGCTGGCCATTCCTTTTCATACTCTTCAGCATTATCAACTGGTGAAATTCCGCGGCGTTGTAATTCAAAGTCGGCCATGAATTCTGGGTTTCCACCAAGCATGATGTCAGTACCACGACCAGCCATATTCGTAGCAACTGTTACAGCTCCACGTACACCAGCACGAGCAATAATCGCGGCTTCGCGTTCGTGATGCTTGGCGTTCAGAACTTCGTGAGGAACGCCTGACTTGCGTAAGAATGCAGAAAGTTCTTCTGACTTTTCAACGCTGACGGTACCAACCAATACCGGCTGACCTTTACGGTGACGTTCTGCGATATCTGCTGTCACAGCAGCAAATTTTCCCACTTCAGTTTTGTATACCAAATCTGGTGAATCAATTCGTTGCATGTCGCGGTTTGTCGGAATCGGAACTACACCGAGCTTATAAATCTGGTGAAATTCAGATGCTTCTGTTGAAGCTGTACCTGTCATACCGGAAAGTTTTGAATACAGGCGGAAATAGTTCTGTAAGGTAATTGTTGCAAGAGTCTGATTTTCATCCTTGATTTCAATGCGCTCTTTAGCTTCAAGTGCCTGATGTAAGCCCTCACTGTAGCGACGACCAGCCAACATGCGACCAGTGTGCTCATCAACAATTAACAGTTCGCCATTCATTACAACGTAATCCTTATCGCGCTTAAAGAGTTCCTTAGCGCGGATTGCATTGTTTAGGTAGCCGATCATTGGTGTATTTGCTGATTCGTAGAGATTGCCAATTTGCAACATTTCTTCAACTCTTGTTACGCCTTCTTCAATAACGCCACAAGTCTTCTTCTTCTCATCTACTTCATAATGAACATCGCGCTGTAATTTATTGACAAGATTGGCAAACTCGACGTACCACTTAGTTGCTTTATCAGCAGGTCCACTAATAATCAATGGTGTTCGGGCTTCATCAATCAAAATCGAATCCACTTCGTCAACTACTGCAAAAAAGTGTTCGCGCTGTACGCACTCTTCGAGAGACCAAGCCATGTTGTCCCGTAGATAATCAAAACCAAATTCATTGTTCGTTCCATATGTAATGTCTGCCAGGTATGCCTTACGTCGTTCTGAAGGTGTCATATTTGCAAGAATTACATCTACCTTTAAACCGAGAAAACGGTGTACTCGACCCATCCACTCGCTATCGCGTTCTGCTAAATAATCATTAGTTGTAACAACGTGCACACCACGACCTGCAAGAGCGTTGAGATAAGAAGGCAATGTTGATACCAAAGTCTTACCTTCACCGGTACGCATTTCTGCAATGTTGCCCTTGTGAAGCGCTGCTCCACCCATAATTTGTACGTCATAGTGACGCTGTCCAAGTGTTCGCTTTGCCGCTTCGCGCACAACCGCAAATGCTTCTGGTAGCAAATCATCGAGGGATTCGCCCTTTGCGTATCGCTCTTGGAAAATCCCAGTTTGATTGCGGAGTTCAGAATCAGACATCGCTACACAGCGAGCCTCCTGAGCATTGACTAAGGCAACGACCTTGCTTAGATCACGAAGGATGCGTCCTTCGCCTGCACGCAAAATCTTGTCTACAAATGCTGGCATTGATTCTTAACCTTTCATCGTGGCTGACCCATCAACCCTTGATCGGGATGGAGCGCCTTTTCACCCCCTTATCGTAGAGGCTGAGCCACACAGGCGGTAACCGCGCACACTGAGCCGAAAGCGTGAAAACCCTGCGAATTGAGGGCCCTGGCGGCTTCTCGAAGGGTCGCACCTGTTGTGACGACATCATCAATCACAATTGCATCACCGCGAAGTATCGCCCCATTTTTTAGCGAAAAAGCGCCCTGCATATTCGAACTTCTCTGTACGCGTGTTAACCCACTTTGATCAGAGACTCGTCGTGAAAGCTCAAGACAATCATTTACGGGAATGCCTGTGCGCTTGGAAATTGTCTTCGTTAAATCAAGGATGAAACTGCGACCACGACGACGTTGTGATTGTTTACTTGAAGGAACCGGAACCAATGTGAAGTAGCCTCTATCTAAGCTAGCTTTGTCTAACACATGCTCAATCGCTGCAATCAACAAATCATCTGCGCCCTGCAAACCGTTTTCTTTCGCAGCAAGAATTATTTTAGAAGCTGTTGGTGTGTACATAATTGCCGAATGGACATTCAGTGGGTTGATTTGAGTCTTGTAATAGTGCGGGATCCACTCGCGTCTGCAAGTAGTGCAAATACTGATTCCTAATGAATTGCATCCATAACATCTAGTGGGAAAAATTAAATGCGAGAGCTCTGAAAAGGTTTGCATGGGCCAATACTGCAGTGTTAATGGTTACTGCAGATATTTGGAAAGCCAATATGTGGAAACTAAGCTCTGTAATCTTCTGGCTGCAGCGGAATCAGGCGGCGGTCAATTGACTCCCATGTTTTTCGTGGCAAGGTGACAACAAAGTGAGCACCTCGTCCTGGGCGTCCCCACGCTTCAAGTTCACCATTGTGTAATCGCGCATCCTCTAGTGCGATTGAAAGCCCAAGCCCGGTGCCCCCACGTGTACGTGCTCTTGAAGGATCAGCGCGCCAGAAGCGATCAAAAACTCTCGTTAAAGAGTTTTCATCAAGTCCAATTCCGTAATCACGGACACCTACTGCGACATCGTTTTCACTAGCTTCAATTTGAACATCGATCTGTAGCTCCTCCGCGTGATCAATCGCATTAGACATGAGATTGCGCAAAATACGCTCAACCCGACGAATATCTGCTTTGATCATGATTGCTGGCTCTGAAGACTTAACGAAAATCTGTGTCTTTCTCTCCTTGGCAACAAGAGCTAAATCTTCTGCGCAACGATAAACCAATTGCACAATATCGAAATCAACGGCTTCTAGAATTGCCACTTCAGCATCAAATCGTGAAACTTCCAGCAAGTCTTCTAGTAAACGCTCGAAACGATCTAGCTGTGCGACTAATAATTCGGTACTTCGAGCAACTGTCGGATCGAAGCTTTCTCGAGATGCAGCAATTACCTCAGATGCCATTCGCAGAGTTGTTAATGGGGTACGCAATTCATGCGACACATCCGAAACAAAACGTTGCTGAACCCGAGATAGGTTTTCCAATCTAGCAATTTGTTGCTCAAGCGATTCAGCCATCTCATTAAACGCATTACCAAGTCTTGATATTTCATCTTGTGAATTTACCTTCATGCGCTGCCTAAAATCTCCTGAGGTAAATTCGCTTGCTATTCGAGCTGCTTCACGCACAGGTTTAACAACCTGCCGCACAACAAGCCAGGTAATCAAAGCAATTAATAGAAGTAAAATTAAACCAGCAATAATTAGATAGCTATTAATTAAGTTAAGCGTTTTTTCCTCATTTGCCAGAGAAAATACTATGTACATTTCGTATTGACCCGCGCCTGGAATCTGAACTTTCTGTCCAATGGCAAGTCCAGGCAATCTGGTATCTTGTATATATCGCATCGTTGTGTATTGCCAGACGGTGTCATTAGATTTTCGCACTCGGTCACTTAAGGATTTCGGAATTGAATCTGGATCCAGAAAATTAGAGGCAATTTCATAATTCTTAACCATCGTATTGCCAGGACTTCGAAGAAAAACTACTTCGCGGGTGTTTTCATTAGATGTAATAGTTGTTGCAGAGCTAATGACATCGTCAACTACTTTTTGAACAACTTCATCTTTTTCTCCTTGAGTTAGCAAGAAGCGATAGTCAGCGGTGAAGATTGTCGAACGAGCTTCGACGATTGCAGAGTTCAGGTTTACCTCTTTAATTCCGCTAGAAAGCCTTGAATTAAGCGCGGATCCAGTAATCCAAACAACGCCCAGCGAAAGAATTACAGTAGAAATGATTACCTTGAAGGCAAGGGAGTTACGTGCTTTCCACAAAAAACGGTTCATGGTTAGGAACCGCCCATGACTCCTGCTTTGTAGCCAACACCGCGAATTGTGATGACAATTTCTGGGTGCTCGGCATCATGTTCTATCTTTGAACGTAGGCGCTGCACATGAACATTTACTAGTCTGGTATCTGTTGAATGGCGATAGCCCCATACTTCGCTGAGCAAAGCATCACGAGTGAACACTCGGCCTGGCTCTTTAGCCAATGCAACCAGTAAATCAAATTCAAGTCGAGTTAACGCAATTTGCTTACCTGCACGCAGAATCTGATGAGCTTGAACATCAATTGCTAAATCACCAATAGTTAATAGCCCGAGAACTTCAGCATTTGTTCGACGTAACCGTGTTCGAATTCGTGCAATTAGCTCGGATGGATGACGAAATGGTTTAACCATGTAATCGTCGGCACCTGCTTCTAAACCTTTCACAACATCTTGCGTGTCACCTTTAGCTGAAAGCATGACGATTGGAACCATGGATTCTGCGCGAATCAACTTACAAACTTCGATTCCATCGAGGCCAGGCAACATAACATCCAACAAAACTAAATCTGGTGGATTATTGCGGAAAACATCCATGACCTCGTCACCACGACTTACTAGATCCACGTCGATGCCGGCACCGGTTAAAACGATGCCAAGCATCTCCGCAAGATCCTGGTCGTCATCGACGACCATAACTAAGGTCATTAGCTACCGTGCTCCCAAGAGTTC
>B570J29032_109957706_pt1 | contig 10430 bp, 17 predicted proteins | sample LakMenEpi16Nov12_FD_29032 | JGI IMG/M metagenome (IMG submission 29032)
GGAACCGCAACATTCTCAATGGGAGCCGGTTTGTTCCGATTGGTATGTTCTAACGGACTCACAGTTCCTACGTCAGTTGCTGAGAAATTCTCAATCCGTCACAACCACTTCTCATACGACGACGTAAAAGAATTGGCCGACTCATTCTCACAGAAACTTCCAAAGATTGAGGCATCTGTAAACCGAATGATGGAGCGTCAGTTGACTGAGAAAGAAAAACTACGTTTGGTTAGCGAAGCGGTTAAGATCCGATGGGCAGTTGGGAACCAACCACAATCTTTGGATGTGAGTGATATCCTTACACCATTCCGACCTGAAGACGAAGGTGACGATCTATGGACAACCTTCAACGTGATCCAAGAGAAGATGGTAAAGGGTGGGTTTTCATACCAAACACCACGAGGACGAACAACCAAACTACGTGGGATTAACAGCATCCAAGCTTCAAACCGATTAAACACTAAACTTTGGGAAGCCGCTGAACTATTATTGGTGTAAATTAACACGGGGGTCACTGACCCCCATTTTTAAATTATGGGAAATTTCATACACGAAGAGAAGTTTTTAAAACTTCATCAAGACACAAAATCTGAGTTATTATCGGTTAATAAACTCGAAGATAATCACGAACTAACACCTGACTTTCTTTTTACCAAACCTAAATTCACTCCATATTTATTGGACGGTAAAGAGGTTTCAGGACAAATGTCATATCTCGAATCAATTTTTGTTTATGATGATGACATTTACCTATATTTATCTAGAAGTGAGTCAATGTTCTCTTCTTTTTCTTGTAAGATTTATTATCCTATAAAAAAGAGAAAAGACGTAGAATTCTTTATATTAAACTTAAAAAAATTGAAAAAAAATGGAAATCAGTAGTGTAGAATTACAAGAAAAAATTAAAAATGGTGAAAAAATTGTTGTTGAGTTTTGGGCTGAATGGTGTGGACCATGTAAGATGATGAAACCAATATTCGAAAGAGTTGCTAAGGCTAACACAACGGAAGTTCAAATGTATACCATGAATGTTGATACGAATAAAGCCGCTGCTGCAGGACTTGGTATTAGAAGCATCCCTACTATTAAAGTGTTTAACTCTGGTGAAGTTGTAGATACTAAAGTTGGCGCCCTTAACGAGAATCAAATAAACGAGATGATCGGAGAGTTAATTCATGGATAAGATTGCAGTTGTCTTCACCATGAAGAGTTGTCCCCACTGTCACGACTTCAAAAATATGTTAACTGAAGCGGGGATTGATTTTATCGATAGAGATATTGATGAACACGAAGAAGAGTACGACATGTTTGTGGAAGCAACTGGTAATGATTTTGTACCAGCATTCATGTTAGTAGAAAATCCTGAAAGTGAAAAACCGACCACAGGTCTTTACGCACCTGATCGAGACTTTGAGGATGTTGAACAAGGATTAAATATAATCAGAGAATTTTTCGAAAGATAAAAAACAAAACCCCTCGATATCGAGGGGTTTTTTTATATTAAAATGATGTCTTTTAGTCTATCCTGAGCCAAGTATGGTTTTGGATCATCAGGTTTGGTAATATCCTCAATTAAGTTGTAGTTTGTCAGACACTCACTAAATTCCTTTACATTCATATCAAACACATCCAAAACGAGATCTTTGATTGTTTTATTAGGTATTCTTGAATCTGAAACAATTTTTATTTTGTGATCTTCCTCCTCATCAATCTCACTATTATAATAGAACATTAAATTATCTACACCAAGTAAACTATACATTTGGTTGAAGATATAATGTCCGTAGTAGTAAATTCCTCTACCACATCCTAAACTATATCCATAGGGGAATTCAGATGAGATACTGATCTCAGTAAATGGTTCTTCTTCCTCGATTTGAAATGATTTATTAACTCTAACCCAAGCTTTAGATAAATCATCAATACTTTGTTCGTACTTGATTATATCGATAACGTTGATGTCCTTTATACCTAATGATGTGAAAAGGTCCTCAAACTCTTTAATAAAGTCGTATTTAAGATCACTAAGATCTAACTCTTTATCACTTGTTGTTTGACCATTAACAACCACAAAGGTTTCACAATCTGTAATTTGGATTATTGTATTTTCTTTCTTGTCGAATTTAGATAGAATGTAGTCGGCAAATAGATTTACAAAATACCGTCTTGTGTTTTTTTCTAATTTTCTCATACTTTGATTTTTTATAATGTGTATGAGAAATAACTTAAAGTATAAATAGTTAGATGTAATCGGTAAAGTTTTCGTTAATATTCTTTCTTGTTCTATACCAGTCAGGATAGTCAGGTACTCTAAAATCAATACACTCAACCTCACTTTCATTAATCATAGCAACAAGTAAGTTGATAAAATCACCAAAATATTCTAAATGAGAGTCAGTGTATTGATCCATTTTTCTTCCATTTAAAAATTCTTTAATAATATTTGGAAAATTCCTGATTTTCAAATACTCATGATATACCGTTTTTTTGTTTCCGTCTCTTAAAGTGACTTCCCTTGACACATTATCAAATCCACCCTCAAAAAAATCGTCTAAACCATCATAAACAAGGTCATAAACTTCACCTTCATACGCTTGATTTTCAGAGTTCCAATATAAACTTCTTAACTCTTGACCTATTTCTTCTAAGTCATTATTGAATAGTTCATTTATTGCATTTCCATCTTTCACTAAATCGTTTAAGTCCTGAGGTTTTACTCTAAAATAACCATCAGTTCCTTGTTCTTCAGAAAGACTCTCAAAAAAATCAGAGTTATAATCCTCCAAAGACAATTCCTTATCCCCAACTTCTTTATATATAATATCTTTTAGTCTTGTTATGTTTGATTCGTCTAACTCCTCAACAACTTCATATGGTTTTACGTTATTATCGTAATACCAGTCGTGACCCATACCATCCTCACTTAAAATCTTTTTCGCCACATATCTGGCTCCACCATCACGATTTGACCCACAAAAAAGAAAAGATAAATCCTCTCTATCTTTTACATAAAAATAAAAACCATCAGGTCTAACATCAACATCAGTAATTAGATTGTTGGTTATAAAAATCATAGTATCTTCATAGTTATGTGTTAAACCATGAAGAAGGTATAGATTTTTAAATTCTTCTGGCATTGTGTCATAATCTAAATTAGTTACAATACCATTATCAACTAAAAATTGAAAAAGTTCCTCATCAAATTCCCTAGACGGTAATTCTCCCAAACTAAGATCATCTAATAAACCATATTTTTTGATAAAGTTTAAAAAATTGATCACAGTATTAAAGAACGGTTCAATATCCTCCTCGTAATCACCACTATTAAAAGACTTAAGTAAATTTTTTGCTCTTTCTAAACTCATATTGAATAAATATCATAAATAAAAAAAGGTGTCCCAAAAGAAACACCTTTATCCGATGATACACGGAAATATTACCTTCTGTAATATTTGTTCACAATTTTTTTAACTGACTCTTGTACGTTGGTTTGTGCAGTATTAGTACCTTGTTGAGTCTGTGTTTGTGTTTGTGTTTGAGGTTGTTGTGCTTGTTGTTTGTTTTTACATCCGCAGCCCATGACTTTATATTTTAATTGGTTTATTTGTCTATAAATATCTGTTAAAATAAGATTAGTTGGAAAAATCCAATAATCAATTATATTCTTAGGATATTTATAACATATGTCAATTAAAAATCTATTAAGTAATTTACTCATAGAACAGGATGATAGTCTTGTAACTATCACACCTGAACAATATCTTGAACAATTAGAAAATGTCGGCGGAATAGCAGAAAGAATATCTATGCTTAAACCATATAGAGGTAAAGGTATTGTGATTAATGGTGACTTAAACCTCCGAGATGATAAAAATGTTGGACCACTTACCGGTGTCGTAAGGATAATGGGTAGATTGAATATCGCCCGCTCAAATGTACCTAACTTGAACGGTATTACGGTCGATGGTTATGTTGATGATTACGGATCATCTATGTGGAAAACAAAAAAACAAGTTGAACTTAATAAAAAACTTGCCGAGTTAGATCAGAAAAGGAAAGAAGACGAGTGGAATAGTAATAATGACGATGATGATGCTAAAAGAACATCTGCATTGTATAGTATTTTAGGTATACAAGGTATGATCGGTATGACCGAAGATGAAGAAGGTAACGAAGTACGTGAAGATAAGTATTTTTTGTATCCTCAAGGTAGAGGAACCGGTGGTTATGGTAAACAATATGAATGGTTGGGTGGTGATAACAAATTTGAAGGTATTCTTTACGATGTATATACGGAAGATGAGGCAGATATGGCATCAAAAATTGCGGTTAGAAATATGATCGACGACATGGGTTACGACGCTTTCTCAAGTTGGGTTTGGGATAATGCAATCGATAAAGATCATTGGAGAAGATGGTTAGATGAATTCCACACTGATGTGTACTATCAGGACCCAGAAGGACATGAAATTCCTTTAACTTTATCTACAACACAGAAAGCACAAGTAGACAAATTTCAAAAATCAATTAACGACCTTAAAACTAAATTAACTACTGAAAACTTACCCGAAGACCAAAAAAATATAATCCTCAAAAAAATCGAAGGATTTGAAAATATAATTGAAGATATTGAAGAAGATCCTCAAGGTGAATACGATGAAGATTATATCCAATCCATGGTTGATGAAAGAGTTGATGAATATGAGGATAATATTGAAACATTTATTAATGAATATGGTTTCGATAAAGATTTTATTATGGATTTTGTTGATGTAGATAAAGTTACTCAAGAAGTGGTGGATGCGGATGGTTATGGTAATTTATTAAACTCATATGATGGTGATGCCGATCTTGCTCAAGTAGATGGAGAAGACTATTATGTGATGAGAGTAAGTTAGGTCTTTATTTGTTAACATCTTTGACTTACTTTTTTATTATATAATGACAAAGAAAAAGAAAATAGAATTTTTAATGAACACCGATTGGATGTTTGAAAAACCAATCGATCGAGAGTATAAAGAATACAAACTCCTTTCATATTTTCAAAAAATGGGAGAAAAACTGGATAAGTTAGAATTATATCCAGGGTTCATTGAATTATCATTACACCTCATGAATGTCCAAGCCTTGATGAGAGATGGTAAAATTGTTTACACCGAAAAGAAATTAAATAATATCGACGACGAGATCATGGTTAAAGATTTGAAAGTCAAATCAATACCTGAAATGACTCGAGATGAAATGACTGAGTTCAGAGACATATTATCATTCTCAGCACCAAGAATAATGGAATACTTCAACGTCGCAAAATCAGTTTGGACTATTGTATTTGATTCTTTGGATATGAAAATTAAAAGAAATAAAAAGAATATTTTACACCCAAAGGGTTATTTCTTTTATACCGAATCCACAACTAAAAAAACATACGTTTGGGAATATCTTATTAAAAAAGAAACAAGAACAAACCCACAAAGAATGACAAATATTAATTTAATTTATTCTGATGAGTTGGAAGAGTTGACCATACCAAAAATTATTACTAATTTTTCTACGTATGATAGTAAAGATAAGCGAATGGGACCTGTGTTTCAAATGTCATCAAACGGAATTTTTCCAATAGACGAAACACTTTTACCTTTATTCAAACGACGAATCGCTGGTCTTATCTCTCAAACAAAAATCCAAGAAGAAAACCAAGAAACAGAATAAAATGAGTTTTAATAAAAGATTCCTTAAGAAAGAAAACATTTTACTTAATCTTAATAATCTTTTCTCCTATTTAGACGCCGATGCGATTATTTGCACCGACGATTTTTCACGCAAAGTTTATAGGATGTATATTGAAGGTTTCACCAAAGAAGAAATAATAACCATAATAAATAAAATGAAATGAAAATTAAGTTAGAATATGTATGGCTTGATGGGTATAAGCCAGAACCAAATCTTAGAAGTAAGGTAAAAATTGTTGAATATGAGTCAGTTAAAAATGCATTCCTTGACGGACAATTCCCGATGTGGAACTTTGATGGATCATCCACAAATCAAGCGGTAACAGGAAACTCTGATCGTTTATTGAAACCTGTTAGACATTATGTTTCTGAGATCTTATCCACGGTATATGTGTTGTGTGAAGTATTGAATCCTGATGGAACACCACACGAATCAAACAAACGATCACAAATTGGTGAAGGGTTTGAGGACTTATGGTTTGGTTTTGAACAAGAATATTTCATTCGTGAGGAAATTAATGGTAATGTGTTAGGACACAAGAGACATAACCTATTTCAAGGTGAATACTACTGTGGGGTAGGGCATAATGTTGTTGGTCGTGAGTTTGTTGAGGAACACACAGATATGTGTTTAAGACACGGAATTGATATTACTGGAACAAATGCTGAGGTTGCCTTGGGTCAGTGGGAATATCAGGTATTCTCAAAAGGTAAACTTAAAGGTGGTGATGACCTTTGGATGACCCGATACTTCCTATTTAAGACAGCGGAAAAATATGGATACCATATTGACATTCACCCTAAACCATTACAACATGGTGAGTGGAATGGATCAGGACTCCACACAAACTTTTCAACGGACACGATGAGACTTGACGGTGGCGAAGAATATTTTATGGCGTTGTTTAATGCATTTGAATCAAGACATCAAGACCATATCAAGGCTTACGGATCTAACAACAACCTTCGTTTGACTGGTGAATATGAAACTCAATCGATAGATAAGTTCAGTTGGGGGGTATCAGATCGTGGAGCGTCAATTCGTGTTCCTCAAGAAACGGCAAAAGAATGGAAAGGTTATGTTGAAGATCGTAGACCAGGATCAAATGCCGATCCATATAAAATAATTAGAGAAATTGTTAAGTCTTTAGATACCACTCAACAGATCTATGAGATGAAAAATATGATGACTTCTTTTGTTGATATGGATGGTCTTAGTGGTAAATATGGTACTATAACTAACGATGAGTTATTAAGTGAATATAGAGAAGAGGAATAATGGAACAAGTAAACAACATGCCGGGACATAGGAATCCACCGCCACCACCTGAAAAAGAACAAGTAAATCACCCCCAACATTACGGAGGACAAAATAACCCATACGAAGCCATCAAAGTGATTGATGCTTGGGAATTGGGGTTTAGTTTAGGAAACACAGTAAAATATATAAGTCGTGCAGGAAAGAAAGGAAAAGACAAAGAACTTGAGGACCTCAGAAAAGCCCTCTGGTACCTCCAACACCACATCGAAACCCTTGAAGAAAACAGGTCTCGATAAAGAGATCAGTGTCTTAGACGCGATCACTACACCGAATGAATTAATCCGTGAAACCCTCATTAACTTTATGTGGGGGTTTCTTGGTAATTCCATTGTTGTGTTTGCGTCAAAAGAACTGGACTTTTTAGTTTTGGTAAACTATATTGTCTATTACATATTAATTTCATATATTGTAAACAGGAAGAAATATGAGACTATGTTAGGTAAATTCATAGTTCTTCCAGGTTCCGCGGCAATCGGAGCATTTACAGGGTATAAGTTGGCTCAAATAATCGCGAATATAATTTAAACATGGGAGAAGAATTTAAACCAGAAGAAAATCAAGGCAGATCAAAAGAACAAGTTGAGAGAACATACATGGGGATGCGAATTGTTGCAGGATTCGCAGCCTTACTTATAATAATTTTGTTAACATATTCAATTGTAAAATTTATTGCTGAATGAGATACTATAAAATTACCTTAGGGGGAAAAGGTGCTGAAGTCTACCCCTTCAAAATTAACGACGATCAATACGAGGTCTTTAGAGAAAAGGGTGTTGAACATGATGAGTTAGAACACGATGAAGTTTGTGGAATATTGGATGCCGAAAGTTATTTTGATTGTCCAAACGAAAGTATGTTAGGACCATACTTTAATTCAATGTACGTCAAAGTGGAAGATGAGGAAGGTAATCTTGTTTATGAAACAGATAAGTTTGATCCAGAAAAATGTGATTTTGAGGAGATCTATTGTGATGAAGACAAATACCTTATCATTGAAGATTATGTGAAGGGTGATCACGTTGTATATGATATCCCACTTGAAGAAGATTTTGATATTGAAAAATTAAGATTTAAAAGTTTCGACATTGGATGTAGAGTTGAAATTGTCACAGATATTCTCTATGATGATAAAGAATATAATATCTATAAATCATTCGGAGATATGTCCAGTAAAGGATATTATTTCCATTTAACCGCAGGAGTATAAATTATGGAATTAACAGAAAAACAAAAAAATCATATTCAAGAGAAGTATGGTGAATTAAAAAATGACGAACAAACACTTGGAGAATTACACGAAATAATTGTTGATAATTGTCTTGATGAATATGTGATTGATCTATCAGACGACGAAGATGGAGATCTCTACGAAGAGTTTTCAAATGAGGTTTGGGATTTTTTAGAAAATTTAAATATAGAAAAATAATGATAGAGACAGGGAAGATTATCAACGGAGATTGCGTTGAGGTGATGAAGACATTACCAGAAGGATCGGTAGATCTAATCGTTACATCACCTCCTTATGGGGTGGGTATTGCGTATGATGTTCACGAAGACGACGTGGAGTTCAATGAGTATAAAGAGTTCGCAAAAAATTGGATGTCGGAGGCATATAGATTACTAAAGGACGATGGACGAATTGCGTTGAATATTCCTTATGAGATTAATCGTCAGAAAAAAGGTGGTCGTATATTCTTTGTTGCTGAGATGTGGAGAATCATGCAAGAGATTGGTTATGGGTTCTTTGGGATTGTTGATTTGGAAGAACAATCACCACATAGAAGTAAGACAACAGCTTGGGGTTCTTGGATGAGTCCGTCAAGTCCATACATCTACAACCCAAAAGAATGTGTTATTTTGGCATACAAAAAACACCACATTAAAAAGGTCAAAGGTCAACCTGAGTGGACTGGAGAATTAACTGAAATTGAAAATGAAGATGGTACGAAAAGAAATAAAATGGTATACAGTGAGAATAATAAAAAAGAGTTTATGGAACTTGTTTTTGGTCAGTGGAATTATTTCGCTGACACTAAATCTCTCACCAAGGCTACCTTCTCGATGGACATACCAACAAAGGCGATCAAGATATTATCCTACAAGAACGATGTTGTATTAGATCCATTTGCAGGGTCAGGAACTAGTTTAGTTGCTGCTGAGATATTAGACCGTAGATGGTTAGGTATTGAGTTATCACCAAACTACGCGGATATTGCAAGAGGCAGAGTTCAAGCGTTTGCGGATGAAAAACATAAGGTTAAGGTTGAAGATCAATAAGATCACCTTCTTTGATATCGTATTTTTTACAATCGCCACCAGGTAATTCTAAAACAATATCACCATTACCTTTGTAAGTCTCACAATCTTCAGCATGACATGGTTTACAATTATGATGTATCTTGGTGATTTGGTTACCATCAATAAAAATAATGTCTAAATGGACTATACAATTTTTCATCCAAAATGAGTGTGGTCCATTTTCCATTAAAAATAACATACCATCAAAAGTTCCATCAAACTTTTTACCCATCATTCCATTTTGTATATCCTTAGATGTTAATACAGGTTTAACATTAAAAAGGTTATCATTTATTTTTACATCCATATTTATAAATATCTATGAAGAAGTTTAGAAGAAGTGCTGGTGTTATTATTAAACATGGTGATGAGGTTTTACTTTGTAAACGATCACCAAAAGAGTCTTTACCTAACCATTGGTCAATACCGGGTGGTGGTATTGAAAATGGTGAATCACCAGGTCAAGCGGCAATCAGAGAAGTTCATGAAGAAACAAATATTGAACTTACCACAGATCTTGATTTGGTTGGTATAATTGATACTAAAAATGAAGATGGTTTAAAAACGGGGATGATGTTCGTTTTTTTACAAGAAACAAAAGATAAAAAAAGTGCTGACTTGGAAACCGCAACCCACGGTAAAGAACACACGTCTTGTAAATATTTTAATAGAGAAGACATACCAAAACAAAAGAACACAAAAGAATTATATGATATTTTGAAAAAAGTCCTCAAATAGTTTTTTGGAGTCAAAAGATTTACTATCTTTGTAGAAATAAATCACAGATGATCAAGACAACCTTCAACCACACCATTAGAATTATGAATGAGAAATTCGGTAACTTACTTACCGAGTCTTTTGTTGACCCAATCCAATTCAAGATCTTCTTGAAAATGGTTGACGGAGCTTTGAACGTTGGTGAGGACCTTTCTTACTTCGATGGTAATACCTTCTTGGTACACATTCCACATAAGATATTGAAAGAGTCTGTGGTCTTGACGAATGTCAGTGAGATTAGTGTTAGTGAACAAGTTAGAAACAAAATTGAAAGTTTAGTATGATGAAAGTATTTGTAAGTATTT
>B570J29032_109957705_pt1 | contig 10429 bp, 16 predicted proteins | sample LakMenEpi16Nov12_FD_29032 | JGI IMG/M metagenome (IMG submission 29032)
ATTGATAATCAACCAAAACACCTTGTAAAAACACTTACAAGAGCAAAGTTTGAACAAATTATTGATAAATTGGTTGAAAGAACGATTGCGCCTTGTAAATCAGCTCTTAAAAACGCTGGATTGACAATCAATGACATTGATGAGGTTATTTTGGTTGGTGGTTCTACTAGAATTCCCGCAATCCAAGAAGCTGTTAAGAAATTCTTCGGTAAAGAACCATCAAAAGGTGTAAATCCTGATGAAGTTGTCGCTTTAGGTGCCGCAATTCAAGGGGGTGTATTAGCTGGTGATGTAAAAGATGTACTTTTATTGGATGTTACCCCACTTTCACTAGGAATTGAAACAATGGGTGGTGTGATGACTAAATTAATCGATGCAAACACTACAATTCCTACCAAAAAGTCACAAATCTTCTCTACTGCGGTTGATAATCAACCATCAGTTGAAATTCATGTGTTACAAGGTGAAAGACCTATGGCCAAAGACAACAGAACTATTGGTAGATTCCACTTGGATGGTATTCCACCATCAATGAGAGGTATTCCTCAAATCGAAGTAACATTTGATATCGATGCAAATGGGATTATAAATGTTTCGGCCTTGGATAAAGGTACAAACAAACAACAAACCATTAGAATTGAGTCATCTTCAGGTTTATCACAAGAAGAAATTGATAGAATGAAGAGGGAAGCAGAAGAAAATGCTGAAAGTGATAAATTGGCAAAAGAAAAAGCTGAAAAAATCAATGAAGCCGATAGTACAATCTTCAATATTGAGAAAACTTTGAAGGATTTGGATGAAAAAATATCTGATGAACACAAAGAAGAAGTTAGAAAAGGATTGGAGGAGTTGAAAGAGGCTAAAAACACTGGTGAGGTTGAAGTTATTAATCAAGCATTAGATAATGTCAATTTGAAAATGCAACAGATAACGCAAGAATTATACAACAATGTTAAAACAGAAGATGAACCATCAGATGGGTTTACAGGTTCAGATGTAGAATTTGAAGAAGTGAAGTAAAACAAAAAACCCCTGACTATTCGTTGGGGGTTTCTTCTTTTTGTTCATCAGTTTTCTTTTCTTTTTGAATTTGGTGGATGATGTAACCAGATATTGCAAACTCAACACCAGCCCACATAATTAGGTCAGTCATAGTAAGGGTTGAGTGTTTTTCCAATAAGAAAAAAATCATTCCCCATTGAGCGATAATGAATGCAATACCTGACTCGATTCTTTTTTTGGAAAAAAATGATTCTTTTGACGAATACATATTTGTAACCTCTCTAATTAACCATTTTATATTTTCCCACCCAAAAAATAGTTTGTTTTTCATAGTAGATTTTAATTATAAATAGGATATAAAAGAAAAAGAGGACGTAGCGATGTCCTCTTTCTTTGTTGCCATAACAGCAAACGGTCCTAATAGTCCTCCTAAGAGGTTAGATTATTTACCTTTAGCTAATTCAAGAGCTCGTTTCAAATACTCTTTTGTTCTTACTGAAGGTGTTAATTGGTCGTCTTTTGTTTGAAGGGCTAATACTTTCTCAATATCCTTTACTAACTCAGTTCCGTGTTCATTTTCTTTATATAATTCTATTATTTTATCCATAGCTTTATTACACTGACCAGAGGTTTCATCATAATAGTTTTTATTTCTGAATTTATTAAGATTGTGCATCATATCATAAGCTAAGTGAGCGCCACCATCTTTTATATCCTTTAGTACTCTTAGATTATTCAAAATACCTAAAGTATCAACAAAAGAATACACTCCCTTTTTTCTTTTGGATACTCCTGGTGCATAATCTACATATTCGTCAGCTTTACCAACTATTTCGTCCAATGGAATTGTATTCTCAGGTACACATCTAGGTTTGTTTTCCTTTTCTTCTTGAGGAGAACCAGTTTCACTAACTATTTGTTCATTAATGAGTCTTTTAAGTTGTGATTCTGTTATAGTATATTTTTTCATTTTAAGTATTTTTTCTTTATAAATATCTTGATAATAAAATAAAAAAAATCCCTATAATTTAGGGATTATTCTTTTTCATCTGTTGTATCTTGATTGATTTCTTTTGATGTAATATTATTGTATAACCACAAATCAAAAACTAAGAAATATATCCACCAAGTTAATAATGATATTGGATAACTCTCAGGGTATGAACTGGTCATCCAAAACAAAAAAACAAGTTTTGCAAAAATAAAAATTCTTAGTGTAGTTAAAAAGAATGAATAGAATTGTAACATATTTTGACTTTTTGATAAAACTAATAATTTTTATTAAAAAAGTCAAAATTAAATTCCCCATTTACTTCTTATATAATTGAGAATTTCCCCTTTAGTTATTTCCTTGTCGTTATTTTTATCGAAAGGTTTATTTTGTTTTGCAATTATAGCTCTTTTCCTACTTGTGTCACCCAAGACATAATTATCAGGTTTACCAACAGCAGCAGGGTAAAAAACTAATAGATATGCTTCTTCTGGTGATGAAATTAAAGGTATTAAATTTCTATGTTTGTTGTAAAATTGTTCTACATATTTGAGTTGTTGTATAGCCGACATATTTTTCAAACTATCAACAGATGTACCTAAACTCTTTGCAGTAAATGGCATAAACTGAATCAATCCTGTCGCTCTTGACATAGGATTTTGAACCGATGGACTCATTTTACTTTCGAAGTACATTGTGGCCAATATTATTTTATAATCCAAACCAACATTTTTACCAACTTCTTTTACTTTTTCCAAAAATTTGTCTCCATGTTTTTCAACTGCGAATTTTTCGAATTTATTACCACTCAAACTCGATGTACTTCCTAAAGTACTATCTAAGCTTTCACTTTTTGTTGTAACAACTTTATCTAAATCACTAGAATCTATTCCTCTTTCGGCTAACAAGTTTTTCAGTAAATTAATGTCATCAGTTGTAATTTCACCTTTTCTATTTGAACCTTGATCAAACCTAAAATTATTCAAAGAGTAAGTAAACTCAGGACTTTCCGTACTACTAATACCCCACTCTGGTTTTGAGTATCCTAATATTTGTAATGTTTTATGTATCAATGGAATATTCTGAGACGATAGGGTATCAAAAACTTTATCTGGTTTTGTTGATGGAATTGTTTTTCCGATATAATTCTCAATATGACTTTTCATTATTTGGTGTTTACTAGAACTTGGGTGTAAACCATCTGTAGTCCAAGTTTCATCACCAACTACACTCGGAATAATAATTGCTTTAGAAATTGATGAAAGTTGTTTTTGAAAATCGGCCATTCTGTCTCGACCTTTTAACATACAACTTTTATTACAATATTTGGTTGGTTTCAATTTTTTGTCTGATGAAACTGAATCAACATCATAACCTTCAAAAACATATGGTGTACCACCTTGAGCAACAACTAAATCAACCATTTTTTGAATATTACCTAATGCTTCATTAGGACTTACTAATGAAAACATATCGTTAGTACCACCATAAATGAATACCAAATCGTATTTCTTATTTTTTAGTTCATTTCTAAGTGAATCTAACATCCAAGAGGTTCTTTTTCCACCTTTTGACAAATGTGTACTATTCCATTCAGGATGGGATTTTGCAAGAAGATAATTCCAAGTGTAATCCGGACCAGCACTCAAGCTATCACCAACGAAAAGAACATTCAGTCTTCGTGAATCACTTTCAGATAGAAAATTTATGATTTTTGAAAGTTGATTTTCTTTCAATATTATTCGCATTAAAATAATTTTCTTTATAAATATAGAAAAAAAACGATTTAATTTTAATTGTTGGAATATAATATTTATAATAAAAAGACATGGAAACAAATTTGGATAATCTTATCAAAAAAGTATTGAGAGAATCATTAAACCCTCCTATGAAATTAACTGAACCTTGTATGATTTCTGAGGATTTGAAGTACCATTTAGAGAATAGAATTTCATTAAATGAAAATGTCTTTAGAATATATTCTGACAAATATTTTAAGTTAATTAATGAAGTAAGAAACTTATATATTGATGGTAAAATAGAATTGAATGAAGAAGACAGTTGGTTGGTTGAGTCTAACTTGGGTAAAAAGGTTTTATTAGAAAATGGTGATGAGGTTTGGTTAGATGCCCCAATGTATGAGGACGAAGTTGAGGAACTTTTGTTCGAAGCCAAACATCACGGAAAAAATGTAAAATTGAATTCTCCATTCAGAACACCTGGTGGGCCTAAAAAGTTTGCTGTATATGTTAAAACACCAAAAGGTACAATAAAGAAAGTAACATTTGGTGACCCTAATTTAAGGGTAAGAAATAGAAATCCGAAAGCGGCAAAATCATTCAGAGCTAGACACAAATGTGAACAGAAAAAAGATAGAACAACTCCAGGTTATTGGAGTTGTAATGTTGGAAGATATGCAAAAAAATTAGGATTAAAGTCGAGTTCAAGTTGGTAATGGAAAAACTTCCCTTTATTCAAGAAGTTATTGGTGATAAAAGATTAAGAATATTTTCCCCAAATGTTGATGATGAGGAATTGAAATGGCATAGGGATAGAGAAAATAGATTGGTCGAGGTATTGGAGGGGGAAGATTGGTATCTACAAATGGATGACGAATTTCCCAAAAAATTAGTCGTTGGTGAAAAATATTATATACCTGAAGGTGTTTATCATAGGGTGATAAAAGGTAATCAAGAGTTGAAAGTCCTGATTACCTTTGTCTGATCTTACTTATTATATCTTTTTAACGCATTTTCAGTTATAAACACATATTCGGTTTCTTTGAACTCCTCAAGAGTTCTGGAGTTAGTATAAGACATTGCTGATTTTAAGTAATCCTCTAAGTTTTCAATCCACTTATCCAAAGTATACTCAACCTTGTTATATTTTGTGATACCTTCGGAAGTTATTAATTTATCCTTTCCCCATTTTTTTTGAACTTCTTTTGTACTCATACCCCTAAACTTTTTATACATAAACTTTCTAAGAAATTTGAAGTTATCCCAAACATATTTGGAAGTATTTTCATTTAAGGGGATGACTTTACCTAAATAAACAGGTGAACAAGATTCTAATGTTTTATTTAACACTCCCCCTAACATAACATAATCAGCACCAAGGGCTAAGGCTTTGATTATATCATCATAGTTTCTAAATCCACCATCGGCAACAATATTTGTACTATATTTTCTTTTCTTTTTGATGTTACTACACTCTGATATTAATGAAGCCATTGGATAGTGAACACCTGTATTTGCAGAAGTTAAACATCCTGAACCACCACCAATACCCACTCTAATGAAATCGACACCAAGTTCTGCAAATAATTCATAAGTGTTTGGATTTGCGATATTTCCAATCATTAATTGGTGATTGGTTTTCATATTTTCAACAAAATATTTACACAACTCATATAGTTTTTCCATATGACCATTAGCAATATCTATTAATATTTTTGTTCGAGTTAGTTCGGCACCATAGGTTTTATGTCGATTTATCATCAATTCGAAATCTGATAAGGATATTGACCAAAATGTATTGTCGTAATATGGTTTTTCACCTCTGGGTAAACATACCTCAAGGTTTTCATCTAAAAATATTTCATAATTGTTACGATTAACAACGGTGTCCATTGGACTAACAATAATAGGAAGTGTTCCTTTATTTGTGAAAATATTAATTTCACTTCTAGATGTTATTGATGAGATTGTTTCAGGAACTAATGTAATGTCCTTAAAGTCGAATTTTTGCATAATTTATCCTTTTTGATTTAAGGATAAATTATAAATGTCGAAAATTCAAATATTATGATTTGAATCTTATAACTAATTTGGATAATAATTCTTTGAAGATAATACCTGAAAGTGTTAAACCTGTGAAGCTAATAATTCTGATAGCTAATTGTTTCAAATCAACATTTTCAGTACTTCCATCTTCAACCATTTGATATATCATAGGTAATATAGGAATAATGAAAGTATAACTTAACATATTTGTTATTTTGTGGAAAGTTAACCCCAGACTATCAATAAATTCAATAAATGTGTTTCTGAGTGTATCAGTTTTTTTCAATATTCTATCAAAAATTCCACTCAAACCATCCTCATATATTTTTGTATAGATTTTTGTTACAATTTTTTTGTTGTCTACAAAATATGTTGCAATTACACCAATTAAAATTAAAACTAACTCACTCTCATCAATCTCAGGATATTTTCCTCTTACGAAATCTTCAACAGGACCCATAAAACCACCGATACCAGCACCCCAAGTTAGAAGAAATTGTAAATTCATTCCAATTTGGTTTTGAGCCTCGTTGATAATCTCTTTAACTCTTTCGGTATTTTGTTTTATTACATTACCAAGTTCTTCACCAGTACTTTCAGTGATAATTATTCTTTTTTGTTGTTCGGTGATTATAATTTTCATAATAATAAATATTGTATAAATATTTATATAGAAAACTAAAATTATGATTAACCCTGAATTGCAAATTGGAGACAGAGTAGTTCTTTTGACTATGGAGGGAGAACCTGATATGAATTATGGTGAAAAAGGTGAGGTAATTGGTATTACAAAAGTTTTCGGAAACAAACAATATAAAATCAAATGGGAAAATGGGAGGATGTTGGATTTGTTGGAGGACGCTGACAAGTGGATGTATGAAGAGGATTTCGACAAAATGAAAAAGAAGAAAAAAATAAAAGAAAGTTATACCATAACAAAAAAGGTTTTAATGAAACAATTGAACCTACAATAAAATAAGATACTATTTATAAATAAAAAAATATGAACGCATACTTTTTCAAGATGAATCAAGCCGAAAGAAATGATATCTTAGACCAACACAGAAAGGTATATGATGGTTTTGTAACTACATATGGCCAACAAATCAATCAACAACCATTATATACCCAAGATTTTGCCAATGACAAAGAAGGTTTAACGGTTAGTAATAAAGGTGTGGTTAAAACATACACTAACATAGGGATAAATGAGTCAAATGCAATGACTGGTGCAAAATATTTACCTGATGTTTCTTTTGACTTTGGAGGACCTGATGACCAATTTGAGACAGAATATGTTGGTTTCGGAGGTGAGGATAAAATTGCTGATAGTGAAACTGATATGGAACACGGAACTTTTGATGATGATTCAACAACATACACTTTGGATTTTGAATTAGAAAATGAACCTCAATTTCAAAACATAGATATTTCTGAATTTGATGATGAAATTGATAATATAAAATCACTACAAGAACAATTAGATAAAAGTTTGGATATGTTCAAAAGATTCAAAAAATATTGATATGGAAGTTATTGAAATAATTTCTTATCACATAAATCGACTTGAAGAGGTCTTGGAAGTTTCTTTCAGAACAAATAACGATAATGAGGATATATCTCGTGAGAGTAAAATTCCTTTCTATGATATATCAGATTTTGGTTATTCCTTTCATGAAGAAATTGAAGATGAAATAGTTGAGGATGAATACGAAAACTATTTAAATGATTATGAAGATGACGATTTATTCGTTGATGAAAATGATATTTTATCTTTTCTTAATGAATATTATACACTCTTTATTGATAAATTACCTAAACCTGAATTGTTCTAATGGGTAGATTTGAAATAGATACTATTATCGATCTTATGAGGAATTACACAACTCAGAGTAACGATGGTGAATTGGGTGAACAAGACGCAGCACCTGCAGGGTCAACTGGAGGAGGGTCTAAACCAACATACCCAACAGTAACAAAATGGGAATCTGGTGCGACCAGAGGTTTAGCAAATCCTGTTGGACTTACAAAGTGGCGAGAGGTTTATAAAATTACAAGGGGTAAAGCAAATACTTTATTGTAAAATAAACTATTTATACTAAAAATATATGAGCTTAGAAATTTCTCTAAAACAAAAACTCGGAGATATCAAAAACAAAAAAAATCAAGTTATTTCAGAGGGTAAGTATACTATTAATAGATTTTCAAAAATATTTGAAGATGTAAATTTGGATAATAATGATGACTTATTAATCCTACGAGCAAACCTGATTAAAGAATTCAAAACTTTATATAAAAATCATTTATTGAATGAAAATGTCGATATGAGTTCTATTGGAAGTAGCATAGGGTATTTGGCAAAAAAATTGTCAAAAAGTGTGTGGGATAGAATGTTTATTGGCTTATATAAAGAAATGGCAAAATCTTTGGGGTTCAATCCTGAAAGTGTTATGTTCACTGTGGTAGTTGAAGGATTCCAAATGATGGAATGGGGAGACATTATTAAAGTTTTAGGGGGTGATTGTGATTTATTAACAAGAAAACTTACCTCAGCCATACTAAGTGGGTTGACAAAAAAAATAAGTGACAAAATGCAATTAGCTGGGGCTGGTTATGACATCATAAGAATTGCACTAGTTCAAGGTTTGACTGATGATCCTGATTCACCTGTTGGAAAAATGGTACAACAAAATCTTTCACCTGTGGTCTGTAAAAAAATGGAGGAATGGTTAGGCAAGGTTGAGAAAAAAGGTGAACAAATACAAAAGGATAAAGAATCCTCAAAAAAAGAACCAAGTACACCCACAACAAAATCAACACCTGATGTTTTTGCACAAGCTAAAAAAGCAACTGGTTTGTAATTAAAGATACCTGCAAGGTAGGGCTTGCATGGGATAAACTCGACTAAAAGAAAGGGAGGTATCCAACATCTACCAAAAGGACACATATGTGTCCTTTTGTGTTTAATAAAATGTATTTTTAAAGTTTTCCCAAATATCTTCTACAGATGAATTTATTATTTCAGAAAATATTGTTGGTTCATAAGGTTTAATATTTAATCTCATACCTGCTTCTTCAGGTGTCTTGTCTCCCTTAAGTCTATTACATGATGAACAAGAGGTAACTAAATTCATCCAAGTATTTCCACCACCTTTGGATTTAGGTATAATATGGTCGATTGTTAAATTTCTTTTACTACCACAATAAGTACATTGATGACCATCCCTCTTGTATAAACGATGTCGATTTATTTTTAATTTACTAACTCTGAATTTCACAAAATTAAGTAAACGAATTATTAATGGACGAATAAATTCACCCATACCTGAGACTAAAGGTTTTTCACTAGCCTTCAATATTTCAGCCTTACCCTTACTAACTAAGGTAAACCCCTTATAAACTGAGGTTACATTTATGGGAGTGAAATCAGCATTTAACACTAAAACTTTATCCATATTTCTTGGTCACTATTTATACATTTTTTATAAGTATACAATTTCAAATGATAAAAATATAATAAAAAAAAAGATTCAATCAAATTCGAAATAATTTTGTTTGTTTCATTCTTTTGTTTTATCTTCACAGAATAAATCAATCATATGAAGAGTCTTGTACAAATATTAGTAATTTTGGGGTTCGTTTATATTACTTTCGGACATAAAAAAAATCAGAATAATTTTATATCTGATGTTTCAACCACAAAAGAAAGTAACCCATATGCTAAATTAAAAAAGGTAGTTTACAAAGTTAAAGGTTTGGGTGATGTAAGTAATTATACACTTAACCAAACTGCGAGTACCATAGAGAGTTTTTATGGTTTCACTACCATAGTTGAACATAATGTTGAAATTAATCCGAAAATGTTTATCAAGAACACTGATGATATCTTAAATGCTTCAGTTTGTTTAGAAAATCTGAATTCATACACAGAAAAAACAATTTATGTAACCAACAAAGAGTTATGGGCTTTAGGTAGATATGTCAATGGTTTAGCTTATCATGAAGGTAATTCAGTAATTGTAAGTACAAGAGCAACTGATATTACTGAAACAATAAAACACGAGATTGGACATACTTTGGGTTTAAATCATTGTGATGATAAAACTTGTGTTATGGCATCAGAAAATGACAATTACGAAACAGGTAAATTTTGTAATAAATGTAAAAACCATTTAATCGTTAGATTCAATATTAAAAAAAATAAACTATGAATAACCCCAAAGAAAAATTAAGACAATTTTATATTACAAATGGTATAGTTGAGACATCCAAAGTGACAAGGTTATCCTATCAACGAATTATAGATGAACTAAATTTACCATACAAAAAATTTGAAGACATACAATTTACACCCCATCCTGTAAGTGGTGTAAGAAGTGTAACTATGTTTGAAAATGGTTATGGTGCCTCTGTAGTATCACATCCAATGTCATATGGTGGAAAAATGGGTTTATATGAATTGGCGGTACTTGACAAAAATGGTGAATTAACTTATGATACACCAATAACTGATGATGTGATAGGTTATCTCACACCTGAACAAGTAACAGAAAAATTAATTGAAATACAAGATTTAAAAAATTAAAATTATGCCAACCTTTTATCAAGATGTAGAAGCTGAAGTAGATATTGATGTTGAAGAATTTGTTGA
>B570J29032_109957702_pt1 | contig 10422 bp, 8 predicted proteins | sample LakMenEpi16Nov12_FD_29032 | JGI IMG/M metagenome (IMG submission 29032)
GAGAGCGGCTGGTTAGGGGGCCAGAGCGATGGTGGAGCGTTGGCGGCGAGCCACTTCGACCGCTTTTTGCAAGGTGAGGTCACTTGCTAGATGCTTGAGTCCCAGAAGAGAACTGCCGCCACTACTGGAAGGTTTCAGGGTCTGAACGGCCTTGCCGTTTGTTGGGTCGTTGGCGACTTGTGTGGAAAGGTCCGGGTCGACTCCCTGCAGATGGATCATGTGGCCGGATGGGGAGAAAAACTTGGAGACAGTCAAACGCAGTCCACCGGGCAGGGTATCGGTGTGAAAGAGCCCCTGGACGCTGCCCTTGCCGTAGGTGCGAGTCCCCACCAACGTCGCGCGCCGATGATCCCTCAATGCCCCTGCCAGCAGTTCACTGGCGCTGGCGCTGTCCCCGTCGATCAGCAGCGTCAGTGGGATGCTGGAGGTATCGGGAGCCTGTGCGTCGTACTGACGATTCTCGATCCGACTGCGGCCGCGCGTCGACACGATAGGACCTTGTAGCAGGAAGCGGTCGGCCACCTCGACAGCAGCTTCCAGCACGCCGCCAGGGTTGCGCCGCAGGTCGATGATCAGCGAGCTCATGCCCTGGACTGCTAGTTGGTCGAGTGCCTGATCGACTTCGTGCGGCGTTGTCTTCTGAAAATTGGAGATGCGCAGGTACCCAATCCCGGATTCGGGATCGGCGATACCGACATCGATCACGCTGGGCACTTCGACTCGCTTGCGAATCACTTCGACCTGGGTGGAAGTTCCATTGGTTCGATTCAGCTTCAGTCGCACCTTGCTGTTTTCGGGGCCACGCAGAAGATCGGCGCCTCGTTTGGCCGAGATCACGGCGATCTCGCTATCGTCGATCGCCAGAATGCGATCACCCGGCTGGAGTCCAGCGATGGATGCGGGGGACTTCTCGAAGACTTCAATCACCTTCAGCTCATCTTGTTCTGCCAACAGTTCCACACCTAGACCGATCAAGTTCCCGTCGATCTGCGACATCATTTCCGAAAGCTCTCCAGCCGTCATGTAGCCGGAATAGGGATCGAGCAATCCGACGGCACCCGCGACATACTCCATCACCGTGGCCACCGGGGGAATTCCAAGTTCCTGATGAGCTTTGTTGGCAACCATGTGGACGATCGTCCTCGCCTCGCCGGGGTTCTGGACGGGACGCCCCAATACTTCTCTGTGAATATTCAGTCGGAAGTGTTCGGACGTTGCCTGGGGAATTCGTGGAAGGTGACGGCTGAGAAAGTCCGGTTCAGTCAACGCGACCTCCAAGGATGCCGTGCCGTAGCGCAGCAATTCGGGAAGGGCCAGTGCATCGACGTAGTTCCACTCGAGCTTGTTCAAGATTTCGCTGTAAAGATCGAGCGATTGTTCCAGCGAGCTGTTGGCGAGCAGTTGCAGGAAGGTTCCATCACTGTAGCGGCGGAGAATATCGTGGTGGATCCGGCAGATCTGCAGGCGTCTTTCGATCTCGATGGCGTCGCGATGTCCTCGCAGCCACCGTTCGTAATGCTGGACCGCTTGCTGCCACTGCTTGGCCGCCTCCAGACGATATCCTTCCTGCAGAACGGTGGAAAGTTCCTCGCTCTCCGCAGACGATTTCTGATCGGCTGCGGTCGCTGTTTGGGGAATGGCGACCGAGCAGTCGGTGAGGAAAAGCGCGACCAGAAGGAGACCAACCGAATGGATTTTGAAGGTCCCTAGGGCGATCCATCCGGTGGAGCGATTCATGAGCGACTATCCGTGGCGAAAGGGACCGAAGAAAACGGCACCAACCAATCAGCCTCTGGCTGACTTGGGTGCAGCACGACCCTCCGTGAACAGCGATTCGCCACGGCGCCAGCACGGGCCAGTCGGGAGTACCGACCGGAACAGGTGGAACCTCTGCATCGAATCGCTGAGTGCGACAGGTCGAGGGTATATACATCACTAAAAATGCCCGGTCAAAAAAAAGTTCTTCTCAGGACTCTCCATCTGCCGGCACAATCGATTCATCTTTCCAGCCATTGATTCGGCAGTCGGAGTGAAGCGATTACGACGGAATTGCAGGTCGCCGAAAGTCTGCGAATCCCAAGGGGAAGAGACTTGGAGGTGCGTGCTACGAGTTGTTGCAGATGGGAAGTGCTGTCCCGAGAAGTTTCGATCGGCGCCACCCAGGGTGGTGTCCGACTACTTTCTCCCGTCGCTTCCGATGCGAAGAATCGCGACGACCGGTTGTGCGGACCGTCTCGCGAATGAGCGTCGGGGGAACTGTATCGAGCGATCCTCCTCCAAGGCAAGTGGCTTGATCCAATTTCCGCCAAATCCGTCTCCAGATCGCTTGGCGGCATCTGTCGGGCTAAGGCCGGAGGTAGATGCAAAGCATGGAGGCCGGTTCGGGGCGCGATTCCACTACAATGGATGACGCAAGCCAGTGTGTGCGATGGGGAGGCGGCAAGTTGCGATTCTTTTCCATCGATGGAAGTGGTAGGTCCAGCGCGAGTCGATCGCAAAGGGGAGACAATGGCCAAGTTGTCAGTGCAAAGGTGCATGAGGTCTCTGTTGGCTGCATCGATCGTGATGGGCCCACCGAAGTGCCTTCCGATGGTTTGGGCGCAGGACGCCCGCAGTCAAGGCCCATCGGTCGCGGTGGCGCAGTCGATCGAAACTTGGATCGAAAAGACCGTTTCCCAGCACGTCGAACTCTATCAGTGGCTTCACACGCACCCCGAAGTCTCCCTGCAGGAAAAGGATACTGCGGCGAAACTGGCCGAGGTGTGGCGAGCCGCTGGAATGGAGGTCACGCAGGGAGTCGGAGGGCACGGGATCGTTGGAGTTCTGAAGAATGGGCCGGGGCCAGTGGTCATGCTTCGGACCGATCTGGATGCGCTGCCTGTCGAAGAACGCACTGGCCTGCCCTACGCCTCCACCGCCAAAGTCGAGCTTCCTGACGGTAGCCAAAGTGGTGTGATGCATGCCTGCGGACATGATCTTCACATGACATGCGTGACGGCAGCCGGTCGATTCCTGGCGGATCATCGAGCTGCCTGGTCGGGAACGCTGATGCTGATCGGGCAGCCAGCTGAAGAACGCGGTTTGGGAGCCAAAGCGATGCTCGACGATGGGCTCTTTGAGCGCTTTCCCAAGCCCGATTTTGCACTGGCTCTTCATGTCGAATCGGCGACCCCCGCCGGCTCGGTATCGCTTCGATCCGGCTACATGCTCGCCAATGTCGATAGCGTCGATATCGTCGTTCGCGGAAAGGGAGGTCATGGAGCGGCTCCCGATACCACCGTCGACCCGATCGTGCAGGCGGCCGAATTGGTCTTGAGCCTGCAGGGCATTGTGGCTCGCGAAGTGAAGCCCACTGAACCGGCCGTGGTGACCGTGGGTGCGATTCATGGTGGCACCAAACACAACATCATCGGTGAGACGTGTCAGCTACAACTGACGGTCCGCAGTTACTCCTCTGAAGTTCGCGACAAAGTGCTGGGAGCGATTAGGCGACGAGCCGAAGGGATTGCCAAGGCATGGGGGGCCCCACCACCCGATATCTCGCTCTCGGAAGGAACCCCGGCGCTGAAGAACGATGAAGGGTTGACCGAGCGGATGCGAGCGATGCTGACAGCCATGCTTGGGAGCGATCGCGTGGTGCAGGCCGAACAGGTCATGGGAGGCGAGGACTTCAGTCAGTACGGATTGGCTGGTGTCCCGATCAGCATGATTCGGTTGGGCGTGATTGCCCCGGAGCGACTGGCGAGATACACCAAGCTGGGAACAACTCCCCCAAGCCTTCATTCGCCGGAATTCTATCCCGATCTGGATGGGTCGCTGGCCACCGGAGTGACGACACTGTCGATCGGGGCTTTGGAACTGATGCCACCGATCCGCTAGGGAAGATGGCGAAGGAAACGGGATCGCGCGAAGAGGGAGCTTGCAACCACGGACGCATCAGGATCCAAAGAGCCATCGCCATCATCAGCACCGCGAAAAGACGCTGAAGGATCGGTGTGGGGAGGTGGTGAGCGATCGATTGACCTAGCAGCAGCCCCCCTACCCCAGCTGCACAAAAAGGAATCGCTATCTCCCATGGGATAGGATTGTCTGCGGAAATCTGGCTAGATAGGAATCCGGAAAGACTCACCAGGGAGATCACCAGCAGGGAGGTGCCCACTGCTTTGGGGATCGCCATGTTGCTGAACAGCGTCAATGCGGGGACGATGACAAAGCCTCCTCCGACTCCGAAAAGCCCGGAGAGAAAGCCAGTCAGCACGCCGACCAGGATCATCAGCAGCGCGCATCGGGTGTGAAGCAGAAGGCGTCCCTGGGCATCGCGCTGGCAGGCTGGTCCATCTTCGGTCCGGTGGGTTTGGAGATCGACTTCCGGAATGCCTCCTTTTCCCATCGACTGTCGCAGCATGCGCAAAGCCACTACCAAAGTCAGTAGCGCAAAGCCGATCATCAAGACTAGGGGAGGCATTTGTCGGGAAACCCAGTTGCCCACAGGGGCTCCCAGCGCACCGGCAGCTGCAAAGAGCAGACCAGTCGGTACCTCCACTTGCCCCACTCGGAAACGGTTCAGGAATCCGACGATCGACGTGGTGCCGACTGCGATCAGCGAGATCAACACCGCTTGCTCGGGCGGTAGCTGGAATCCGAACACCAGCATCGGGACCGCCAGCACGGCTCCTCCCCCACCCGTCAAACCCAGGCTCAGGCCGACCAGTGACCCCATTAGGAGACTGCTCAGGATCATCGACTTGCACTCCACAATGGCAGATTGGTTTCCACCTTCTGGCGTCGACCATCCGAACGGAAAGGAGAGAGAGTTGGGGCATGAAGCCTAGCTAGAGGGAACAGGTGGGGGAGTTCGCTGAGCAGCTGGAGAGAGTTCCTACGATTGGCAACTGAGACGCCTGCCACGCTTTGATACCCCCTACGAGATCCATCAAGTTGGTGCGCCCCGATCGGACCAGAAGGCTGCATGCAATGGCGGACCGGTAACCCCCTTCGCAGTGGACCACCAGTCGCCTGTCCTGCGGAAGTTCACCGATCCGCTCGGCAAGGTCCGCAAGCGGAATGTGAACGCTTGCGGCCAGATGGGCTGACGCACGTTCTTTTTCAGAACGGACATCGAGCACCAAAGGGGGCTGAGACGATTCGAGTAGTTGGGCGAGTGCTGGCGCAGTGATCCTGTCGATTCTCTTGACTAGATTCGGATGATTCTCCAGAGCGCTCATGCCACCCTCTAAATAGCCTGCGATATGGTCGAAACCGATACGTCCCAGTCGCATCACCGCCTCTGGCTCGTCCCCAGCCTCGGCGATCACCACGATGGGGCGTTGGTGATCCAGCAGCGACCCGCACCAAGTGGCGTACTTCCCCTGAAGTCCGATCTGGAGCGATCCGGAAAGATGCGCCGCTTCGAAGTCAACCGCTTCACGCACATCGAGAACCTGAGCTCCCTGCTGCTGAGCTTCCAGAACTTCCTCGACCGACATTTTGCGAAGCGACTTCTGCATGTTGGCATCAAGATCCGTCCGCTCTTTCCTATTGAGAATCGCATCGTAGACAAAGTAATCAGGTGCTTCCGGTTGGTCGGCGGTCACCAGAGTCTTGAATGCCTCCATGGACATCGGCTGCATCGCATAATTGAATTTCTTCTGCTCGCCAATCGTCGATACCGTCTCCTTGCTTAGGTTCTTACCGCACATCGATCCTGCGCCGTGCGCTGGATAGACTAGAGTGGCGTCTGGGAGGTTGCGGAGTCGATCGATCGACGCGTAAAGCATCTCTGCCAGTTCCTCAGCCGTGACGCCCACGGAGGCGAGGAGATCGGGGCGACCGACATCGCCGATGAATAGCGTATCGCCCGTGAGCACCGCATAGGGCTGGGAGTCGGAGTGCTGGGGGTTGAAGACCAGCAGCGAAATGCCTTCGGGGGTGTGTCCAGGAGTCTCCAAGATCTGCAGGCGGATCTGTCCTAGAGCCAACGTTTGCCCATCGGTTGCCGGCAGGAATTCAAATTCGGCTTGGGCCCTGGATCCAAGAACAATGGTCGCCCCAGCCCGGTTTCGCAGTTCGATATGACCTGCCAAGAAGTCGGCGTGGAAGTGGGTGAGGATCACGTAGCGAATCGTCAGGTTGTGTGCTTTCGCGTCGGCAAGGTACTGATCGATATCACGCTGCGGATCGACGATGGCGGCTTCTCCCGACGATTCATCGCCGATCAGGTAGGACGCATGCGCCAGGCAGCCAAGGTAATACTGTTTGAGAATCATCATGGGGACCTTGAATACTCGAGAGATTGGTGAACTCAGCTAGATAGAACGCAGGCGCGTCAGGAGGTGCGGCACGTTGCCGATCTTGCCTGATTCCAGGGCATTCGCGCTAGCATCATCCCCATGGCGCAAGTGTCGGTGAGCCCTGCGAAGATCAAACCCGATCCGATAAAGGCAGGGAGGACGATCCAGTAGCGATGCGCGAATGCAGTCAGTAGCGATCCAGTGACGACCAGAAGGCCAGCAGCGATCCGGACCTGGCGTTCCAACGACATCGTCTTGGCGCCCCGCTGCACAGGCAGTCCGGCCTGGTCCCACGCCATCGTGCCCCCTTCGACATTGACGACGTGGGTGAAGCCCGCCTGGGCAATCTTCTCGCACGCCTGCTTGGCGCGATTCCCCGAGCGGCAGATGAGGAAAAGCGGTTGGCTGGATCCCGTGCGCCCTGCAGCCAGGGAACTGGCAGGTAGTTGATCGAGCGGAATGTTCTTTGCGCAGGAGACATGGACTTCCTGATACTCTGCCGGAGTCCGCACATCGATCAGCTCGATCGACTCCCCAGCCAGGATTTTTTCATGAAGCTGTTTCGGAGAAATGGTAGCGATCGCCATCGATAGTTCCTTTCCAATCGAGGAAGGCAGGCTCTTGAAACCGGTCCGATTGCCGCACCGGCATGCGTCTGGTGTTCTAATATATCGGAACATCGCGATATGTCAATAAGTGAAGTTCTGAAAAATGGATGGGGAATGCCTCCAAGGTTGGCGGGGCGTGGAGAGTTGCATGGATAGGCCCCCGGCGTGAGTTGGCGGGAGTTGGCGGGGGGTAGCCGCGTCACCAACAGATCTCACCCTCACCTTGGGAGGGTCGCGAGAACCGAGCGGTGAAGGTCTTTTCCTGCAGCTAAAACCAGCTCAGAACATGCCGAGTCAACCAATCACCGGGGATCAGCGGGTGCCGGGCGTGGGCAATGATCTCGCGAAAAAGCTCACCACCGCTCCATCGCTTCCCATGGCTCTGGCAGCCAGAGCACGATGCGAAAGAATCTCAGATAGACGGAAGAGAGAAGGGGCAGCCGCGGCCAAATGAAAAACGGCAGCCAGCGACCGTTGGGTAGCAAGCTGCCGTCTGGAAGACGATTGGCTTCTCGGAATGACTTTTCTGAATTGCTTTTCTGAATTGCTTTTCTGAATTGCTTTTCTGGGACTGTTTGATTTTGTCGACTCAGCGACCTCCTGGGATGCCTGGGCCCGCCGGAGCGCCTCCACCTCCCTGCCCTGGGAATCCGCCTGGGCGTCCCGGTGCGCCGCCAGGGCCGGCACCACCAGGGCCACCCGGAGCGCCTGGAAACCCACCTGGTCCTGGAAACCCACCCAGGCCGCCTGGTCCACCGGGCCCACCCGGAAATCCACCGGCTCCCCCTGGACCCCCTGGGAACCCACCGGGGCCACCTGGAACTCCGCCCGCGCCGGCCATCCCTTGCATTGCCATCTGGGAAAGTTCGGCGATGATCTGATCGAACTCTTGCTGGCTGGACGCTTGCTGCAGTCGGCCGATCGTTGGAATCACCAGCAACGCGACCACACCCGACACCTGTTGGCTCATCTGCTTGGCCTGCTCAGGTGTCATCTGTTGCAGCGCCTTCTGCCCTTCCCCGATCATCGTCTGCCATTGCTCGGCCATCGGTTGGGGGATCCACCGACCTTGAACCTGGGTCAATTCCATCGACGTCTCCGGTTGGCCGGGATTGGCCAGGTGCAACATGGGGCGTCCGGTGACTTCCTCAGTGATTCGGTGTTGAACGCTGCTGGTGGCAAGGGCCAGAGCCAGTTGGGAATCCGCAGGGAGCGATCCCTTGAGGCTGTCCAGCTTCTTGGTGATGTTGGTCAGGTATCGCCCTGCCAGCTCCCTGGTGGGAAGCTTTTTCCACTGAGCAGGGTCCAGTAGGAGATCGTCTAGATAGGCTTCCAGGATCGTCACACCGGGGTCATACGAGGACTTCATCTCCTGGTAAGCAGTGGGGTTCATCTGGGCGATGGCCCCCTTCAGCATTTCACTGCCCAGGATGAAATCCTTCTTGGTCTTCAGGAGTTTGATGATGGAGTTGCGTACATTGCGGACTGTCTTGAAGAGACTAGGATCGAGTTTCTCGGCCGCCAACTTCAGCAATCCTTCTGCATCCTGTTGGTAGCTGGGGGGCATGGCATCCCATAGAGCGATCGGATTCGGTTTGTTCAGCTCGGCAAACAACAGATCCATCGCCTGTTCAGCCGACATCGAATCGGTGAAAGCCACGGGATCGGGGAGATCGATCGGTTCCAGCGGCGCGGCCGATCCACCGGCTTTCGGAGGCGACTTCGGTTCGACCTTGGTGGGCGCCTTGGCGGCCATTTTGGCCGCATCCTTCGCCTGCTGCTGGCTTTCCGAATTCAAGCGGCTCATCGGAACCCGCACTTCCGTGCCGTCGGTCTTCTTGAGCACCACTTGGGTTCCATCCAAGCGGATGAACTCCGCCTGCAGTGATTTCCCTTCGGTGCTTTTCCAGGTGAGTGTCGCTTGCTGAGCGAACGACAGGGAGGGGAGGAACACTGCCCAACCCAGTATCGCGAGCGATCGAATGGAAACGTTACTGCACATTGCCTGTACCTCTTGAAGACAGGAAATCGGAAGCCCACGACGCTTGGGTGAGGTGCTGGGTCGAAAAGGTAACTCGATCGACAGCACCCTGTCCACGCTGGCTGTCCAGATGGCCGATCTCGCCTACCGATCGATCGACTGGGAGTGCGAGCCAAATGGGTACCAACCATCGATTGTAGCCAGCTCCGCTTCGTTCCCGGCACGGTGATCTTGGAGCTTTGCCGGAAATTGCAGCGAAAAATAGAAGCGGAAAGCCTTGGTGGAGGGTGTCGAAGGGATGGGATGGAGCGATTGCAGGTACCATCTTTTTCAAGAAGTTTCCGCAGGAAAGCGGTAGGCTTTGGTTTTTGTTGACCTTTGGGGGGGCGACCCTAGAATACGACAGGTCATTTTCGGTCGCAGGATTTGCGGAATCTCGACGATCGGTAAGCGTGGTGCATCGGTTTTGAAGCGTAGCTGGAAGCAAGGTAAGGATGGTGGTCGATGGCCAAGCGCTGGTTGGCGGCACTGCCGGTCTTTAATGAAGTGGGAGCTGTTGGTGGTGTGCTGGACGAAGTACGCCGCTACGCAGATCACATCTTGACCGTCGATGACGGTTCGACCGACGGAACCTCGGAATTGCTCGACGCCCGCGACGACATCATCGTCGTACGTCACTCGATCAACCGAGGCTACGGGGCGGCGCTGCAGACTGCGTTTCAGTTCGCGATGGAAGAGAAGTTTGATGTCGTCGTGACGCTGGATTGCGACGGTCAGCACCAGCCCAAGCGGATTCCCAGGTTCATCGCTGCCTGCCGCGACGTCGACATGGTTTCGGGAAGTCGTTACCTGAAGAAGTATCCCGGCGACGATGAGGCGCCGCCCGAGCGGATGTTTATCAACAAAACAATCACCGCCGAAATCAACCATCGCCTGGGCCTGTCGTTGACCGATGCCTTCTGTGGATTCAAAGCCTATCGCGTCGCTTCGCTGAAGCAGCTGGATATCCAGGACACCGGCTATGCGATGCCACTGGAGCTATGGGCGCAAGCAGCGATGTTGGGAATGCGGATTCTCGAGATCCCGGTTCCCCGACTGTATCTCGATCTGAAGAGGTCGTTTGGTGGAGCGTTGGATCATGCAGAGACTCGCTTGAACCACTATCGCGCGGTTTTGGATCGCAGCATCCAGCAGATGGAACAGCGAGGGTACTCCCTGGAAGCGGCTAGAACGCATTCCCAGGCGACTTGATCTCTTGCTCACTTCTTTCCAGCACGACTTCGAGCGTCCTCTCCGAAGGCTCTCTTAACTGACTCGCAATGCTCCAATGCTCGTTGCGGATTGCCAGTGAGTTACGCAGATTGTCTATACTGATCCCATGGGTGTAGCATCGATCGGAGTTTGCTCCAGAGGAGAATGCAGATGAGGGCTTTGTTACTTTCGCTAATTGCTTTCTTCGTGGTGGTGGGGCGAGCCACTTCTGAGGAAAAAAAGCTCCCGGTCGTCGTGGATGCGTTGCAAAGCCGCGAGGTAACGGCGGACG
>B570J29032_109957700_pt1 | contig 10414 bp, 9 predicted proteins | sample LakMenEpi16Nov12_FD_29032 | JGI IMG/M metagenome (IMG submission 29032)
ATTCTTTATGCTATCCTGAATGACGATAGGCTGCTTATTATATAGCAGGTTGAAGTCAAAATGCTTCGCCTCTACTTGGTATATTATTAGTTCGTCGGCAAATATGTAATACAAAGCCGCGTATATTATTATTAAGAAGATGACAAAATAAATATAATAATACATTTATTATTATGAATATTAAAAATCCTAGGGATTACTCACATAAACCGCCGATTTACTATTAATTATTTTTATATATTATAAGAGTAATATAAAATAGTTGATGGCTAACGACGATGATAACGAGTATGGTAATTTAGTGAAAAACTTCTTTGTTTCTATATTGATACTAATGTCTATGCTAAGCGTATTGCCCGCCATTTTCTATGGTTTCACAGTTAAGTCTAAGGGCGATACGCAAAATAGTGAGTTAATAGATAAATATCGGATATCCAGCGAAGACCTCGACATATTCAATACATTTGAGGAGTTATATTTATTTTGCACCTATATTCCAATAAGACGAGTTAAGATATGCGGCGACGACGACAAACATTCTTTATTCCTCTATAATAAAGCCCTAAAGGAGGCTAGTGATGTTAAAGAGTTGTTATCTACCCTCTATAAGAATAGCAAACTAGGTGGTGAGAAATCAAAGAAGGATGCTGCTGACGCTATTGCTAGAGAGAAAGAGAAACGAGAACAAAGAGAACAAGAGGAGATGCTCGCTAACAAAAGAGAAGCTGGTGAAAACTCTCGTAATAACAGCAACCTTTGGTTAGGTTGGACAGCATTAATTATCGCAGTAATTGGTCCTAGCATAACCAATTTAGGTATATTCGTAAATGCGGTAATTGGTAGGGTTATGGATGTTTTTAGATTATTATTGCCTATCATAACAGCCTTAGCATCCAATAGGGTATTCGTGGGATTTATAATATTGGTTATCATCATATCCATTATATTCGGCTTACTGAAGCCCAAAGATAAGGTTAAGAACAAGAAGAAAAGAGGGGCTGGAGAAGAAGGATTTAGTATTTATTCTTTGTGGGAGGATATTGTGGAAACCTACGAGTATTATAGAGATATGATAAGAAACTTTAAAATGTCAAGTATGACTGGCGGGCTTATAGCAGATGACGAAGAGAATGCCGCAAATGATGAGAAGAACGGGCTAGTAATTAACAGGAAGACGCTTGACGGCAAATCTTACGATAACCTGTCGTATGTTATGTTGTCTGACATATTTAACAAGAATGAAATAAAAGAGTATTATGGGAAAAGCGCTGTAATGGAGAATGGTAGGTATTATAATATTCATTTGCCTGATGAGAGGTTCAAGAAAGATATGCCTTCATCTGTTAAGTGGGTTGTTAGCGATGGAGCGAAGCAGAATGAGAAGGTATGGAGAATAGATTGCGAGAAACTAGATACGCTTAATAATAAAAGTCTAGGCGATGGTTCGGCGCCTACAGCTACATTACCGGCGATACCTGCGTTTATTAAGAAAGGCGATAAGTGTGTAATAAATACTAGAGGATTAGACAAGATTAATAAGCCGCCGCCTGTTGAGACTGAAGAAGATATACCATTTAAAACGGAGTATATTAGATAGCACGGCGTAGCAGCGTAGCGGCAGAGCAGCGTAGCGACGATAGCGTATTTATTATCTAATATATTTTTAAAGGTATAATGGGTGATGTTAATAAGGTCTGTGAGGGCTTAACAACCAGTAATTATATATGTATGGAAAGCAGCGGCGGCGTCGGCAGCAGCGGCTATACAATCAATACCAACAAGTTAAAAGCAGACGATAACTCTATTGCGATTAATGACGAGAAAACCGAGATATCATTAACAGGGAACACATCTAACCACTATTTCTATGCCGACGAGAAGGCACATTGCTATGAAAAGTGGGAGGATTGGTTTTGCGTCCCGAACTACCATAATGATAATAAGACGAATAAATATCCTGAGACTGAAACGATGTCGGTGGGCTTATGCTATAGCGCGTGTCCTGCTGGATATACCCAGAGCAAGATTGACAAGTGTATCGTGTATGACGACGAAGAAGACCTGCTATATAATCCGCTAGCGATTATAGCGATGTTTGGAACAAACCTGTATTTTAATACGAACAGTAAGGTTAAAATAGCAAACTATAATGAGATTATGGATACTGTTGGTATTCGTGGCTCGTATTTGAATGATTTGTATAGGGTTAATAATAATAACGAGTTTATACCTAGACCACTTATACTTAATATATATGATAATGACAAGACGCAAAAACTGCTAGGCATATCTAAGCAGGAGTGTATCATAATAGACATTATTAAAAAGTTTGTTCGTAATGAAGGGAGCGGCACTATACTAGCAATAAAGGCGAATATTAAGAAGGCTACTGAAGTGTTTGTCAAGAAGTATGTTGATGCTTTAAAATTTAGCAAGGTTAATCAGAGCAAATTGTTAGCAAAAATAAAGGACTACTCATTTGATATTGAGAAATTGGATAAAATATTTGGGGTAGACAAGTGTAAAACTAGCAGATTGAAGAATGTTATCTCGTATTGCTTTGATATTTCACGCGCAATATTCTATACAGGCGACCATACGACAATAGATAAGAATATAAGAGACCTGTTTCAATTCAACGAATATACCAGCGGCGGAGCGGCAACAGCGGCGACATTTGATGAGAAAGCGCAAGAAGCCGTTATTAAAATATTCAAGTGCGCCTGCTATAATTGCTTTAATGTTAATTATGATACTTTTAATACATATTTGAGCGAAAAGTTTGGCGAAGATAATGATAAGGTTCCATATTATATTCACAGAGACAAATGGGTTGAATATACTTATCCTAGCGGTTTTAGCAAATTAGAAGTTGATATGGATAAACTGGAAACCGTCTCATGTATTCGCGAGGACTTCGTAATCCCTTATTATAATAATATATCCTTTTACGACCACCAGTTATTAGGGGAGTATAGCGAGAATACTCAATCCGTCGTCTATATTATTTTAATTCTAGCAATTTTCATAGCAATTATTGTGGGTATATGGTTTTTTTATATTGTGCTGCTATACTTTTCAACTGAGAAGGGCGTTAATATTTCCTACATATCCAATTTTGTGAATTACTGTATAATGTTTTATAATATGATAACATATTACCTAGTAATCTTTGTTAGTTATTACTACTATTCTTTATTGTGTAAGTATAGCAGGTCTAGCTATATAATCATTAACCTGTTTTTCAAGTTTCTCAATCTTTTCATAATATTCTTGGTAGCATCTTATCTCTTGGTAATAATCCTAGAATTGCTAAATATGAACCTCTTTAGTATGTTGTCTAAGATGAACTTTGACGGCGGCACAATAATAGCCGATAATGAATGGGAGAAGCACAAGGCATTCTATAATTATATGCTACATCTATATTTGATAGGAATATATGTATATAGTATGTATATAACTAGGTATAGCCTAACAGACAAGGAGTTTGACATTTTAACAAATGTAGATGCGCAAGAAGTTCATTCGGCTAACCAAATAAACAACCTGCTATTACAAAAATACGCCGGTAATACCCTTGCCGCCTTTGATGCCGTTTATAGCAGCGAAGAACTTAAGGAGGCTACTGAGGGATACAACGAGCATATAAAGGAATTGAGAGCCGCTAATGAGGATGCTAAAGAGGCTAGGGTTGCTGAGACGAAGGCTGCTACTAATAAGAATATTGAAGAGTTTAGAAGAGCAAATGGTGATAATGCTAAAATCCCTTATTATTTTTGATAGAGCAACGCTTGTGATATAAGGAAGAAATATATTTAAGGGTTATAAACAATAGGAATAGTAAATGGATGACAACAATATATATTTGCTGAATATTAAAACTATACAGGCATCAACCTTTAAGCAGGTTATAGATGCGTTGAAGGAGATACTTATGGATGTTAATTTGGAGATAGACGAGACGGGTATCAAGATAGTAGCGATGGATAATACGCATATTGTTTTGATACATCTCAAGTTAGAAGCCGACAAATTTGAGATATACGAGTGTGAGAAAAAGATATATGTGGGTATCAATATGCTGCGCCTACACGCCCTCATTAAAACCATTACGAATAACGACATATTGTCGCTGTATATTCTAAAGGATGACCCGAACCACCTAGGCATAACCATAGATAATAATGATAAAAACTATAAGACTAACTATAAGTTGTCGGTGCTTGATATAGATGTGCTAAATATCCAGATACCGCCTGTGGATTTTCACACGATTATCAATATGCCTTCTTCGTATCTACAAAAGATTATTAGGGACATGCATAATTTGGCGGAGTTCATAGAGTTTCGCAACATTAACGACAAGTTGATTTTAAGTTGTAAGGGAGACTTTTGTCATCAGGAGACCATACTGGGTGCCGAGAAGTCGCAATCTATCACCATTAAAAAGAATAGTGGCGAAGAAGACCAAGAAATAATCCAAGGAATATTCAGCCTCAAATATCTATCTATATTCACTAAATGTACCAATCTGTCTAATACCGTTGAGATATACCTGAAGAACAATTACCCGATTATCCTGAGATATACCATAGCATCTCTAGGCGAAATTAAGTTGTGTTTATCTCAACAGGATATTAGTTAAGCGTAGCGGGAGCGAAGTGAGTTAATGAGTGAAGCGGAGCGACTAAGCGCAAATGGAGCAAAGATATCCTTTATTTTTTATAAATATATGCTAGTAAAAAACAAAAAATGCTTATGTTCTATTATCTTTATATGATTACATAATATGTCGTCGCTGCCGCTACCACCCTTGATATCCAAAATGGATATAAGGCATTTGCTGCTGCCGCTTAAAGAAGATTACAAGGATACTATGAATAACCTTACTAGTAGTGAAAAGGCGATTATCAGGGATGTTCGTCGCAAGATAAGAGACGATGATATTGCTAACAAATTCTATGAATTATATAGAAGCCGTGAAGAAGAACGAAGATACCAGCAAGACAAGCAAAGCAACCAGAACAGTAAAGAGAAAAGACGAAACATCAAGATAAAAGCAGTAGGTATCCTGTGTGTTGGCTCGCTAGCGTATGCGACTGCCACGCTTATTACTAGGTAAGCCTTATGGGGATATAAGGGTATCCTGTGTGTATATTATTATTATGCTTTTTTTATATCTTACAGAAGTCTCTGTAGAATACCCGTAAGATAAGATAGAATGAAACCACATTCACTATCCAGCACCACATAGAGCCCCACGCTTTCGTTTCGCGGAATAGTATTATGGATGCTATGAGGAATATTGTTATTACTATCATAGTTATATACAAATTGTCAATTATCCATCGTGCCGACAAGAACGCATACCATATTACTAGTATGTATATATTCCAGTCTAGCCATTTCCAAGCAAAATGCCCGTTTTTACTTGGGACTGTTGAGAAATCTACGGTATTTAATGGTATCACCACAGTATATACTATTACAACAAAGAGAATATATGGGAATAATAGATATGGTATCAATTCAGGCTGCGTTTGTATCGTAAGGATATTTAAGAATGGCTGTATCAATATGACAATTAGCAGCAACTGTGATAGCAGCCTGTTAGAGAATGTCTTAGACCAAATGAAATACTCTATCAACTGGACGAGGATGATTGACTGATAGAAGATAAAACGACCTATATCCGTTATACCGTTAAAGTATGACAAAGAGGACGCAAACAGACCTAGAGCATAGGTGTTTAGCGATACTGAGGCACTCCAACACATAACGAAAGATTTATATGTATGGTCGGTATCTATATAAATGATAGGTAATAATGTATTTCAGTATCTAATAGGAATATTAGATTATCTAATAGGAATATTAGATGTAATAAAAAAAGTTAAGTCGCCCTTATTTTTGGGTCTAGAATATATTTAAAGTATATATTCTGGATTTTGCTGAGCGTATTTGTTAGAACTCTTAGAATTTCGTTCATACACATAACATAGTTGTTAGAGAATATGATATACTCGTCATATATCATATACTTTATATATTTGTTGATTTCGTTGAAAATACTTTGAAACTTATTCATTATAAATGAAATAATATTAGATTTCTTTAAGTGCTAACTAAAAGTCGGCATCTAGAGAAAACTTGCGTATATCTGTGTGTTCTTGCTTGCCTCCAACATTCGCTTTGCTATACTGTGAAACACGGCTCTCAAAGAAGTTAGTTTTACTTTCAATAGATATTCTCTCCATAAACGGGAAGGGATTGTTAGAGTTCCATATTTTGTCGTAGTTCAATTGCGTTAGCAGCCTATCCGCTACGAACTCAATATATACCGACATTAAAGCCGAGTTCATACCTAGCATAGAGCACGGAATACTCTCTATAATGAAATTCTTCTCAACCTCCACAGCCTCTCTAACGATGTTATGGACTACCTCTTGCGGCAGGCGATTAACAATCTTAGAGTATAGCAGCACCGCAAATTCCACATGCATTCCTTCGTCTCTGCTAATCAACTCATTAGAGAACGACAGCCCTTGCATCAATCCACGCTCCTTTAACCAAAAGATGCTACAAAACGCCCCGCTGAAAAACACTCCTTCCACCAAAGCAAATGCTAGCAGCCTCTGCGAGAATGGGGCACTCTCGTCATTAATCCACTTAAAACACCACTCAGCCTTCTTCTTAATACAGGGCATATAATTGATGGCGTCAAGGGCTTCGTGCTTCTCCTTAGGCTCCTTAAAGTATGTGTCAATAAGTAGCGAGTAAGTCTCAGAGTGGATGTTCTCTATAGACATTTGGAAAGCATAAAAGAACTTTGCCTCTAGGACTTGCACATCATTTAAGAACCGCTCGCCAAGATTGATATTCACAATCGTATCGCTAGAACTGAAGAAGGCTAAGATTTGCTTAATAAAGAACTGCTCGTTCTTGTTTAAATTATTAAAATCAACTAAATCTTTGCTTAAATCCAATTCTTCGGGCGTCCAGAAGCAACTGAGAGCCTTCTTATACATCTCCCACATATCATAATGCTCTATTGGAAAAATAGTTAGCCGATTACTGGGCTCTAGAAGGGGCTCAAAGAGTTCGCTAGAGGGCTCATTATTTTTAGACATTATATTATAATAGCAATATATATTTATATGATATTTAGATATTTAGAAAGCATACTTATATCTTTAAGAATTTAGCGTCATCTTCTAGGTCGTCGCTAGGCTCTTTCAATTGCACCGCTACCCTGTCTAGTATAGCCAGTATTTTACTATACATCTTGTTTTCTTTTTTACAACAAGTGTATATCCTTAACATATTGTCGCAGTTCTTAGAGGATAGGCAGTTGTTTAAATACGACTTCATATATGTATGATACAACTTGCTATTATATTTAGATGTCGTATATATTACTTCACTCTCTATGTATCTTTCAAGATTTTTTATAAATTCAGGGTCATATATTATGTTTATCTTGGGCTTTAAGTTAGCGTAAGCTTGTATTTTATAAAGAAATCTCTTAGAACTTACTAAATCAGTGCTGCTATTTAGAAGAGCCATTATCTCATTATTAAAAAGTTGTTCTATATTCAACAACTCACTAAAGTCCTCTATTATCTCTTCAGGTATATTGATGCGGTCTGCGGTATATTCTCTATTTAGATTGTTAATACTGGCGACAATATATTCATACAGGTATCTATTGTATTCTAGAGTGATATTAATATTGGATATGTCGTCTTTCTTACCATACTTTTTATATATTATAGAAACATAATCTATCACCTCGTTTCTAACGCGACTTAAACTATAATTGTCAAATTCGTTCATATTCTCTTCATTCATATTCTTTATTTTATAGAATTATTTATATATAATACAAACTCCTAGCATTACAATAGGCTCTAGGTTTTGTAATTGTAATAGAAAAATAATAAAGTAATATGAGCGACGCATAGCGGGACATAGCCTACAATAACTTCTTCCTCTTCAACTTTGTTATCAGTTCCTTCTTCTTATAAACGACACGCTCGCCTTCAACAACCTTAGACAGTTTTATTTGGTTGACTTTACACAACTCCTTTATCTCCTTCATCGTCATATCTTCGTGTTTAGGCTTTGCCTTAGGCTTTGCCTTAGGTTTTGTGTTGGACTTGGGCGTAGCCTTATTGCGATGAGAACCTCCACCTTTTATACCCTTAATTTTTGTTTCTAAATTAGTATAAAGGATTTTACTACGAAGTTCTTTAAGATAAGCATCCTTATCTTTATTTACATCATTTTCATCATAAAAAACATTTACACCATATTCATCATCTATATCACTAGGTATTATATTATTATCAATTAAAAATAGCATTAATATCTTTGTTTCAATATCATTCTTGGTGGTTCCGGGACCTAATACAATTGCTTCTTCTATTGCTTTTTATACAAAGACATGTTTATTTGATAATTATTAGTTCGTCCAAACCTTTCATCCACTTCTTTATTATCTTTATTAATAAGGGATAAGACTTTATCTAAATATTTCTTGTAATCTTGTTCCTTATCTTTATATTCTTTAACATTAAGAGGAATACTCATCGCTCCTCTTATATCCTCTATAATATAAATATAAAAATAATTTATCCACGCTTCGCAGCTTCGCAGCTTCGCTTTCGCTCCTCTCCATCATCCACCAAAATACCTAAGCCGAACACAGCACACAACTATCAGCATTCTCCTCAGCACATCTACGCTTCTTTTTAGCAAATTCAGGGTCTATCGTAAATTGCTGAGTTTTCGCCTTAGGTCTAGTTCGCAGATAATAAGAGCCTGTCTTCAGTCCCTTAGAGTGTCCGTAAAAATGCATAGACGACAACTTCTGGAAATCAGGCTCCTCCATAAATATATTGAGGCTCTGTGTCTGACAAATGTATCTCCCTCTATCAGCCGACATATCTATAATGTTTCTCTGCTTAATCTCCCACGCCGTCTTATAAATCGCCTTCAAATCATCGCTAATCTCAGGGATATTTTGGACGCTGCCTTCGTGTAAAATAATGGTATCCTTCAGTTCCTTGTTCCACAATCCTCTATCAATCAAATCATTAATCAGGTATTTATTGATAACAATAAACTCTCCGCTTAATGTCTTGCGTTGAAAGATGTTGTTGGTGAATGGCTCAAAACTCTCATTAAATCCCATAATTTGCGAGGTTGATGCCGTAGGCATAGGTGATATCAGCAGACTATTACGAACCCCATATTCCATCATATCAGCACGCAGTTTATCCCAGTCATACCGTCCGCCCCTAGGAGGCTTGGCTCCATTAGGAGACTTGTCATCCCATAAATCAAACTGGAATAAACCCTGAGACATCGGGCTGCCTTCAAATGAACTGTAAGCACCAATATACTTGGGGTTCGCTATATCCCTCTCAAATTCATTCACATAGTTCTTAATATCCTCGTCAAGTATCTTACAATTAATATTCTTAATATCATTAATCACACCACGGCGTTTCTTTGCTAACTCCATAGATGCCTCCACGGCGGCGTGATAGATTGTCTCAAAGATATCCTTGTTTAACTGTTTAGCCTCTTCGCTCTCAAAAGGATATCGCAACTGAATAAACACATCCGCTAATCCTTGGACGCCTATCCCGATAGGTCGGTGCTTCAGGTTGCTACGGCGTGCCTTTTCAACAGGATAGAAGTTCTTGTCAATAACCTTGTTAAGGTTCTTAGTGATAACCTTGGTAATCTCGTGTAGTTTTTCAAAGTTAAAGGTATTATTGCTGTCTTTGCCGCCTCCGTCGCAGCTCACGCTTACATAACTAGGCAGACAGATAGAAGCCAGATTACATACACCAGTCTCTTCAGGAGATGAATAAATAAGCACCTCAGCGCACAGGTTGCTAGATTTAATAGTTCCTAGATTTTTCTGGTTGCTCTTCTTATTCGCAGCATCCTTGTATAGGATATAGGGCACGCCTTGCTCTATTTGCGCCTCCAAAATCTTGAACCACAAGTCTTGTGCTTTCACCTGCTTCGTATATTTGCCTTCGCTCTCGTATTTCTCATACAACTCCTTAAACTCATCGCCATATACATCGCTAAGCCCAGGACATTTATCAGGACACATAAGCGACCATTTGCCTTCGGCTTTCACCCGCTCCATAAAGAGGTCTGATATCCACAACGCCAAAAACAAGTCCCTACATCTATCCTCTTCGCTACCGTGATTTTTCTTGAGTTCCAAGAAACTCTCAATATCGTTATGCCATGTCTCCAGATAAACTGCGATACTCCCTAGCCGTTTCCCTGCTTGGTCTATATATCTAGCAGTATTATTGAAGACACGCAGCATCGGGATAATCCCATTAGATGTCCCGTTTGTCCCTCTAATATGGCTGCCGTT
>B570J29032_109957696_pt1 | contig 10399 bp, 9 predicted proteins | sample LakMenEpi16Nov12_FD_29032 | JGI IMG/M metagenome (IMG submission 29032)
AACAATACATGCAGCTTGGATATTCGGAAAGTTGGATTAATCAGCGCCTTAAGAGCATTGAAATTCGTAAAGAACTAACTAGCGAATGGAAAAGGCTAGGACTAAATGAAGGTCAGCAATTTGCTACACTTACTGATATAATTACTAGAACTTGGGCCGGTAAGACTACTAAGGAATACAAAATATTGAAGGGATTAAAAAAAGAGAACCTGAGGGACAATATGACCAATACTGAACTCATTTTAGGCATGCTTGCTGAGGCTTCAACAAAGGATATTTCCGAAACGGTAAATCCTGAAGGATTTGAACAAAGTAAAATTGTTGCTAAACAAGGTGGTAATGTTGCTAAAGTAGCTTTAAAAGAATTAGAATCTAAAACAGGGAAGAAGGTTGTTTCATCAACAAACGCTAAAAGCCTTTTGGATAAAAAATCGCAAAAACATATTCCAGAAAAAAAGTCATAAGAACGTTTTAAATAGCACTTTATATTTTCTAAAAATGGGAATAAAACAAAATACCCTCGATTAATCGGGGGTATTTTAAAAATCATAAGAGAGTTTTAAGTACTATTTTATATTTTATAAAAATGCTACTTAAAACTAAGCTACAGCCAACTTCACTAATTCAGCAGCTTCGCTTAATTGAATTGCAGATTGTACTTTCAATCCACTTTCGTCTATTAATTTTTTAGCCTCTACTGCATTTGTTCCTTGTAAACGAACAATGATAGGGATATTGATATTGTCTAATTTTTTGAAAGCTTCAATAACACCAGCAGCAACACGGTCACAACGAACAATACCGCCAAAGATGTTAATTAAGATTGCTTTTACATTAGGATCTTTCATTATAATTCTAAATCCTGCTTCTACTGTTTCAGCATTTGCAGTACCTCCAACGTCTAAGAAGTTAGCTGGCTCACCACCACTTAACTTAATCATATCCATTGTAGCCATAGCTAAACCAGCGCCATTTACCATACAACCAACGTTACCATCTAACTTCACAAAGTTTAATCCAAATTCTCCTGCTTCCACTTCGGTAGCGTCTTCTTCGCTTGTGTCTCTCATTGCCAATAAATCGGGATGACGCAATAAGGCGTTATCGTCAATGTTCATCTTACAATCAACAGCAATAATTTTGTCATCGCTAGTTTTGAACAAAGGATTAATTTCCAACATGCCACAGTCTAATGATACGTAAGCATTGTATAAATTAGTTACAAACTTCACGCAATTTTTTAAAGATTCTCCGCTTAAACCTAAGTTGAAAGCAATTTTTCTTGCTTGGAAGCCTTGTAAGCCACCACCAGGGTGAACCCACTCTTTAAATATCTTTTCAGGGGTGTTATGAGCTACTTCTTCAATATCCATTCCACCTTCTGTGCTATACATTACTACATTCATTCCTTTTGCACGGTCTAGTAATATAGAAAGGTATAATTCCTTAGTAGGTTGGGGGCCTTCGTAATATACATCCTGAGCCACTAAAATTTTACTTACTAATTTACCAGCTGGGCCAGTTTGAATAGTAACTAAAGTGCCACCTAGTATGTTTTTTGCAAATGTCCCAATGTCTTCAGCTGACTTACCTACAGCTACTCCACGTTGCTCAGTGCCGATAATTTTACCCTTTCCACGTCCACCTGCATGAATTTGCGCCTTTACGACAGCAAATTTATTGTTGGTTTCGGTAGCGATTTTTTGGTAGGCTGCAACTGCTTCTTCTGCAGTGGAAACAGCTACACCTTCTTGTACTGGTACATTGTATCTCTTAAGTAGTTCTTTTGCTTGGTATTCGTGTAGGTTCATTCTAAAGAATTTTTGCGAAGATACTGATAAAACCCCCAATTTTACCCTTAAATGAACCTAAAATATATTTTGTTGTTTAAACATTGAATAGTATGTTTGTAAAATAAATAATGTAGTCCCTATGAACTTTTGGGAAAGCTTATTTGTTACTCCTTTGGGCAAGTTATTAATTAATAAAAAATAAAACAGGTATGAAAAAAATCATTTTCTCTTTAGCATTGATCGTTGCATCGATCTCCTTAATCTCTTTCACGAATGGCAAAATTGCAGCTGACAACTTTACAGTGGACGCAGCTAAAAGCAAAGTAAATTGGACAGGTTCTAAAAAATCTGATTTCCACGTAGGTTATTTCCCAGTTAAATCGGGTTCGGTTCAAGTTGAAGCGAACAAATTAGTAGGTGGTAGCTTTGTAATTGATATTGCTGGCATGAAAGTAACTGACGATGCAGGTGTTAAATTAGAAGGTCATTTAGCTTCTCCTGATTTTTTAGATGTAGCTAAATTTGGTCAAGCGACTTACACTATTACTAGTGTTAAATATATTACTGCTAACAAAGCAACAATTTCGGGTGACCTTTCATTAAAAGGTATTAAAGCGCCAGTAAGTTTCACAGCTTATATTAGAAATGCAGATGAAAAAGGTTTCTTTGCTGAAGCTTTCTTTCCATTAGACAGAACTTTATTTGGTATCAACTACGGTGTTGGTGCAATTGATACTGAAGTGCAATTAGCGGTGCATTTATATGCAACTAAATAGTAAATCACTATTTTGATCTTATAGAAAACGGCCTCCAATCGGAGGCCGTTTCATTTTAAACATTAAATATCGTATCGTTCCTTTAGTATATGCAAATGGTGTAGCGCGTGTCCAAAAATAATAAACCCTAAAGCGTTTGCTGATAGGGTATTACCGCCAACCGTTCCTTTTTGTTTCATATCTTCTTCCGTAAAAGAAGAGAATAGCATATTTGTAGACTGACGAATCATTCTCCATTCAATAAGCATGTCTTTCCAATTGCGTGTTGCAGCTGTTGCATTTTTAGCATAGTCGTTTTCCTCGAAACTTGGTAGGGAAGTAGTGTCTCTTCTTGCAATTGCTAAGGCTCGATATGCAAAGATCCTTTCTGTATCAATTACATGTTGAAACATTTGCTTTATTGTCCATTTGTCTGGCCCGTAACTATCATTAATTCTTTCTAATGGGATAGCGCCCCATGACTCTATTATCCTTTCATTATATTGTTTTACTAATACTTCGTAATCTTTTCCACTAGTGTAGTTTACATAAGTTTGATAAAAGGGGGCATATTCTGTAGCACTGGGTCTTGACATAGTTTGTTTTATTATTTCGTTCTTTTTTTAAGTTGCGTTATTTTTATTGTTGAATATTTTTTTGCTAATGCTAATGCATTTGCAGCATTTACAATACCACCAATTTTACTAATTTCATTTAATGTTTTACTTTCTTCGTGTTGGGGCACTTCATAAGCAATTGCATCGTCGGCAGTATTTTTTGCACTTTGTAAAAGTATTTCTTTTACTTGTATGGCGGTGAGTGATGGGAAATAAGAACGAATCATTGCAGCTATATGACTCACAATAGGAGAAGCCATACTTGTACCTCTTAGGTACCCATAATTATTTATACCTGGGAGTGTGGAATATATTTTATCACCTGGTGCAAGTATATCAACAATTTTAGAACCGTAATTACTAAAATCAGTTAATAAACTACCGCTAATGCTTGGATCGCTAGTTGCCCCAATAGTAAGCATATTTTTAGCGGTGTCATTAAATATACTGGAATAAGGAGTGGGAAATACTTCCTTTACATTAAGGTCATAGTATTCATTTCCTGCAGAATGAATTATTAATACGTCCTTTTGTGCTGCATACCTAATGGCACTGTCTACCCATGGTTGTTCAGGTGAATAGGATTTTCCAAAACTCATATTAATTATTTTAGCACCATTGTCTACCGCATAGCGTATTCCAAGTGCAACATCCTTGTCGTATTCGTCACCGTCTGGCACCAAACGTAGTCCCATTATTTTAATAGCAGGATAGTAGGATTGTACCAACCAATTTGAATCGGGTATACTTGCAACAAGTCCTGCAACATGTGTCCCATGCTTTGCGTTTGGGCCAGTAATGTCGCTGTTGCCGTAATACTTGTCTGATAAACTAAAATAATTGTCCTTTATAATGTCTTCGCGAATAGGTGCGGGTGCTTGTATTTTTGATATTGCAGCTTTTTCCTTGCCTGCAATATATTCGTCCAAATCTTGGATGACTTCTTTATAAGGTGCTTCTTTGTCTACGCCTAAAATTACCACTGTGCGTAGGTAAGCCATTTTAGCTTCAAGTGTAACTCGACCTATTGGTTGAAATGGTTCCAGTTGTTCTGCAGTAAAATTGGTGTCGTTTAACTCCTTAATAATAGTAGCACCTAGTTTTTTTATGGCATTGGTTGCCATTTTGATATAGCTTAAGTTGTCGGCATCGTTTTCGCTAAACTCAACTTCTTGTGCTGTTTTTGACCAGGTTAGGTATTGTTTTTTTTGAACTTTGTTTAAACTATTGGTATCCACCATTTGTCCTTCATACAAGGATTTATACTTGTGGTATATTCTTGATTTTTCATCAGAAGCTTTATCAATGTTCCTACCATCCTTACCCCCTAAAAAATTCCATCCGTTAATATCATCTATATAACCATTCTTGTCGTCGTCAATTTTATTATTAGGAATTTCTTTTTTGTTTACCCAAAATAAATTTTTGAGTGCAATGTGATTGGTGTCAATGCCACCATCCAAAACTGCTACAATTACTGGTGCAGGCTTATTAGGTAATGTTGCCAAAACTGTATAAGCTTGTTGTAAACTTATACCATGTACTGAATCAGCTGTCAAATCTTTCCAATGCCAATTCAATGAACTTTGGCTAAAAGAAATTTTACATGCAATTAGTAGTAATAATAGGAGCGACCACTTTTTCATACAGTTAAATAATTTGACAACAATTATTATAAATCAAATTTAATGCCTTGCGCTAATGGAAGCTGGGTACTATAATTAATAGTGTTTGTTTGACGGCGCATGTATGCTTTCCATGCATCGCTACCGCTTTCTCTTCCTCCGCCTGTTTCTTTTTCTCCTCCAAATGCACCACCTATTTCAGCACCACTTGTACCAATATTTACATTTGCAATTCCACAATCACTACCTAATGCAGATAAGAATAATTCTGACTCTCTTAAATTAGTTGTCATAATTGCAGAAGACAAACCTTGTGGCACACCATTTTGAATTGCAATAGCTTCTTCTAAAGTTGAATATTTCATAACATATAAAATAGGGGCAAATGTTTCGTGCTGTACTATTTTATAATGAGGAAGTGCTTCCGCAATACAAGGTTTAACATAACAGCCGCTTTCGTAACCCGCACCTTCTAAAACACCACCGTCTACTAAAAATTTACCACCTTCTTTTTTACAAGCTTCAATAGAATGCAAATACATTTTCACTGCATCTTTGTCAATCAATGGCCCCATGTGATTTTTCGCATCTAATGGGTCGCCAATTACTATTTGCTGATAAGCCTTTGTTAATTTTGCAACAAAACTATCGTATACTTTTTCGTGAATAATTAACCTTCTTGTTGAAGTACATCTTTGTCCTGCAGTTCCAACAGCTCCAAACACTGCGCCAATCAAAGACATATCTAAATCGGCATGCTCGGATATAATGATAGCATTATTCCCTCCTAATTCTAAAATTGTTTTTCCTAAACGTCCAGCAACAGCAATATTTAATTCTTTACCCATTCTTGTTGAACCTGTTGCAGAAACTAATGGAATACGTGCATCGTGACTCATCCATTCCCCCACTTCTCTACCACCTTGTATTAAACAATTTACTCCTTCAGGAACATTGTTTGCTGCAAATACTTTTGCAACTATATTTTGAATTGCATTTCCACAAATAGGTGTTTTTTCGCTTGGCTTCCAAACACTAACGTTTCCACAAACCCATGCTAAAGCAGCATTCCAGCTCCATACAGCTACCGGGAAATTGAATGCAGAAATAATACCTACTATACCCATTGGGTGCCACTGTTCGTACATCCTATGTGAAGGTCTTTCGCTATGCATTGTTAAACCATACAACTGTCTTGATAAGCCTACCGCAAAATCACATATGTCAATCATCTCTTGTACTTCGCCTAATCCTTCTTGTAAACTTTTGCCCATTTCATAGCTCACTAATTGCCCTAATGCTTGCTTTTCTGTTCTTAATGCATCCCCTAATTGTCTTACCACTTCTCCTCGTTTTGGAGCTGGCCATGTTCTCCATTCTAAGTAAGCGGCTTGTGCAGTTTTAATAACTTGCTCATATGCTTCTTTATCAGTTTGCTTTACTGCGCCAATTAAGTTTGTGTCAACAGGGGAATGAGACAAATTTAATTCTCCATTACTTTTAAGCCAAACTAATCCTGTCGAAGTACCTTCATTTTCTTTTTGAATTTGAAGTTGTTTTAAAAATTCCATGGTATATAAATTATCGTTTATTAATGTTTTATTTTTTCAATAATATTTGTGGTTGAAAAACCTGCTACAATTGGGTTTATAATTACTTTCCCACCATGCGCAATAACTTCTTTTGCCCCAACAATTGTATCAATGGTATAGTCGCCCCCTTTCACTAACACATCAGGTAGTAAAGCCGAAATTAATTCAAGAGGAGTGTCTTCCTCAAAAACAATTACGGCGTCAACCAATACTAAATTTGCCATAACAATGGCGCGACTTTGGGTGTTATTAATAGGACGCTCAGGGCCTTTTAAACGTTTCACACTTGCGTCACTATTTAAACCCACTATTAAGTAATCGGCCTCTTTTGCAGTTTCCGCTAGGGAGTACAAATGTCCTGGGTGTAAAATGTCAAAACAGCCATTCGTGAATGCAAAAGTTTTTCCTGTCACTTTCCATGTTTGAATAAGTGCTTTTGCTTCCTCAAGCGTCATTATTTTTTTTGCTATACCTTCTACAAATCGCATATTACTTAGCTTCTTTATTAATGATAGGTAATAGTATTAAACTTACTCCCCCAAGTACAATTACAATTAAAAATTGCGCAAACCATTGTAGTGTGCCGTTTGCTAATCCTAATGCGTAATCAACGCCATTTAATTCTAATACTTTAGCCATAAAATAGGCATAAGCGCCAATACCACCGGGAGTTAGTATCATACCAATGCTTGCATAAGCTAAACAGCTTATTGCAGTTGAAAAACTACTTGCAGTGCCTTCGGTACCATACAGCCCAATAAAGGTAGCTAGTAAGTATAAAAACCAAATAGCAAAGGAGTAGAAGAAAAATAAATTATGCTTCTTTAATTTAGTAGCACTAATTACACCTTCCCAAATACCTGATAAAATAGTTTTAAATTTATTAATTGGGCTAGCCAATTTCTTTCTAAAAACCCATGTTGCTATAATTCCAATAAGTATAATGCCCCCAATTATATATAACAATAAATTATTCCCTCCAGCAGTAGCAGCGTCAGGGGTGGATTGTGTTTTTAACTGTATCCAACCAGCTTGAATTACATTAAACTGAAGGGTGAGCGCTAGTAAAAATATAATGCCTAAACTAATTACATCAAATGCGCGTTCGGCAACAATGGTACCCACAATTTTCTCGGCAGGTACTTTTTCATACTTAGCCAGTAGGGTACATTTTAACACCTCACCTAACCTTGGTACAGCCAAGTTGGCTAAATAGCCAATAAGCACCGCTAAGTAGGTATTTACAATTGAAGGTTTGTACCCCAAAGGTTCCATTATTAAACGCCAACGAAGGGCCCTAAAAAAATGGGATAATGCCAAAATGAAAAACACGGGTATGAATAGTAAAAGTTTAGAGGTAGCTAAAGCTTTAGTGAACTTTTCCCATTCTTGAGGAGGAATTTGGTGTAAACTCCACCATATCAGCAAGATGCCAATAAAGAAGAAGAAGGCTATTTTAAGGAATTTACCCATAAGGATCATTATTTCAATAGGCTGCAAATTACAACCTATTTGCCAACATTAAGTGGCCCATTAAGGGTATTTATAGCCCTTTTTTGAGGTTTCTTAAAGTCCTTACTATTCCGTACCTTTGCACACTCAATGTTTGGATCTGAGTTAAACCCAACAAGAATGTCTGAAAAAAAACGAATCTTATACATCGCAACGGAAATGTCCCCCTATTTGGAGTTGACAGAGTTCGCTGAGGTGATTAATAAATTGGCTATTAAAAGCAATGAAAGTGGTTTGGAAGTTCGTTGTATTATGCCACGTTTTGGTGTAATTAATGAAAGAAGACATCGTTTACATGAAGTGGTGCGCCTTTCGGGTATCAATGTTCAGGTAGACAGTGACGACTATCCTTTACAAATTAAAGTAGCTTCTTTGCCTAACGCAAGGTTGCAGGTTTATTTTCTAGAGAATGAGGATTTTTTCAAGCGAAAGCAAATTTTTCACGATGAGTCAGAAAAATGGTTTGATGATAATGTATTAAGGACAATATTTTTCTGCAGAGGTGCATTAGAAACGGTTAAGAAATTTGGCTGGCCTCCAGATATCATTCATTGTAGTGGTTGGATGACAAGTTTAATCCCAGCATTCATTAAAACAGCTTATAAGAAAGAACCCGTTTTCTCGAATTCTAAATTGGTATATACTATAGGTGCTAATACTTTTGACGAAAAACTAAATGAGGATTTTTTAATAAAAGCCCTTATTAATGGTAATATTAAAGAGAAAGAATTAGAATCATTTAAAGAATTAACTAATACAGGACTATTTCGTGGTGGCGCAACTTATGCTGATGCAATCACTTTTGGGTCTGATATTATAGACAAAAAACTAGTCGCTGAATTCTCGGCCGTTAAAGGGAAAAAAGTAGTTCCATTCTTAGGATGGGATTCTGATTTAACAGAGTATTTAGATTTATACAACGAACTTGCAGGCAAGTAAAGAAAAATTTAATTCATGGCATCATTTAACATAGGAAGAAAATTTCCCATTCTATTATTATCAATCATTTCACTTTCTGCGTGTACTCGAATAGGCACTTCGGAATTAGGATTGGATTTCGTATCAAAGGATTATTTTAATACTCAAGACACAATCCTTGTTGTTGAAACAGAAACAGTCGACAGGCCCGATTCTTTAAGAATATATGGAAGTGATGTTCATATTCTTGGAAACTTAACAGATGATGCACTTTTTGGTGCCACTGCTGCTTCCATGTATTTCCAGTTAACACCTAATAACTTCCCTTTTTATCTTCAAGGCAATAAGGATAGTATTACTGTCGATTCAGCTGTACTTGTATTGTCCTACAATGGATTTTATGGAGATTCTACAAAGTCACTAAAATTGAACCTAAGAAGAATTAGCACAGCAACTCCAATGCTAATGAATCTTTCTTACGCAACTAACTATCCTGAAGTTTATAATATACAAACAGACGCGGCACTTGCTAATCCATACAACCTAGACTTTACTAAAGCGGGGGACTCTGTATTTAACAGGTTTGAATCGGCAAGAAAGCAAATTAGAATTCCTTTATTGAAGTCGTTTGCTGATTTGTTTATTAAAACATATGATTCTACAAATGCCTATAAGAATGATTCAACACTAAGGGCCTATTTCCCAGGATTTGCATTAACTGCGGACGCAAGTTCGAACAACAATGTGTTATTAAAAACTAGCTTGGTTGACACGAATACAAAACTAGGTTTATACTATACAACTAATTCATTAGCTACTCCAGGCAAGAAGGATACACTTGTTGCTTATTTTAAATTCTCTTCTTATTATAACGCACAAGCTAATTTTATAAAGAGAAATAGGGCTGGGTCGGAAGCAAGTATGCATATGAATGGCAATGCAAATGAGTCACTTGTTTATGTACAATCAAGTCCAGGAACAATGGTAAAAATTAAAATCCCAGGATTGAAAAATTTCCCAAATAAGTTAGTGCACCGAGCAGAACTTATTGCAGAACAAGTGCCAACAGAAGCGCCAAACGCTTTGGAAAAACATTTACTACCGCCTAATTATTTATTCTTAGCAGCTTATGACAGCACTAGTCCTTTGCTACGTAGTGTGCCAAATGATTTCCAAGGCTCATCAGATGCAGCTTCTTTTTTTCGTTTTGGGGGTCAACTAATGTACAAAACAAGCCAAGGTGTTGAAAACATAGCTACTTATAATTTCAATGTTAGTAGGTATGTACAAGGTGTTATTTCTAGGAAAGATTCCATGTTTGATTTTAGAATAATAGCTCCTGTAAACGATTCAATTCGTTTTGTGCCTCCACGTCCTAGTAATAGTATTTCAACAATCAATTATTTAAGTTCAGGATTAGGTAATTCACCTGCGACCGGCAGAGTAAGGTTAGGTGGTGGTAGCCATTCTAAATATAAGATGAGATTACGTATTTACTATTCTGATTTATAATTATTACAATTAGTTTATATATTTGCACTTTAAATAAAATTCTATGCCCTACTTATTTACCTCTGAAAGCGTTTC
>B570J29032_109957695_pt1 | contig 10396 bp, 19 predicted proteins | sample LakMenEpi16Nov12_FD_29032 | JGI IMG/M metagenome (IMG submission 29032)
AAATTCTCCCCATAACATAGTTTGATAACCAATTATAAGAAGAATGTTTCCAATCCACCGAAGTAAATCAGATTTAGACATAAGGGGTTGCTCCCGACCAGGGCACTTTTATAGTCATTCCGAGACTAGGCAACTTCAATTTGCTCAAGATCTTGAACCAGACAATCAATGAGAATATCATAATCATCTAGAGGATCTCCAGAAAAGACTACACCTTCATTTTCATAATAACGACGGACTTTTTTAAAGAGTTTTGGGTTTTTTACATCTAGGTAAAAATCACCGTTTGCAGCACCACGAAGAGTTTGCACATCTTTTTTAAATTTTTCTGTGAGAGTCATTGCTTTGAATGTTGACCTTAATAGTATAAGGGTTTGACAGTTATCTGTCAAGTGCTCCTTGCGTGGATCGAACACGCCTCAGGCGAATTATGAGTTCGCTGCATTCACCAGATTGCTAAAGGAGCAAGTGGGGATAGTCGAACTTCACCCAATTTGGGCAAAGTCCTCGGACCCTGCCCAACCATCCCCATACGACGCTACGGAAGATATCCGTAGTAGAAGTTGGCGTCTACTTAGTTAATCGCTAAGGACTACCAATAGGACTGCTGAGAATTGAACTCAGTTCACACCGTTATAAGCAGTGGGCCTTAACCAATAGGCGACAGTCCCTCGATTAAAAATAGTTAACTATTACAATAGATCTAAAAAAAGAATCCGTGCAAGTTGTACTACAATGATTTTTACTTGGATCAAAGAATAGTGCTCTATTCTCTATTGATTCTACTTTAGTTCCATCTTCCAAAATAGTAAATCCATTATTAGTATTCAAATAAACTATCAATCCAAAATGTTCATATGGATAATCTATATGCATCCCATGCTGGACAATTTTATTTGTTTTTGGATAGACATTTGCTCTTGCTCTAATAATTGCTTTTGGATTTATTTTTTCAAAGATTGGGTTTAAAGATCCAAAGTATTGACTAGAAATATTGTAGTCTGTATAAAACGTGTGGGTAAAATAAATTCCTTCATCATTGTAAGTATTCTTTGTTGATATTCCATGATTTAAAAACCAAGGAATTGTATTATTTCCCACAATTGTTTTTTTAAAATGTTCAAAAATTGATGGTTCAATAAAGTTATCAATAATTTTTGTTGACTGGTCCATAGTAACAGATGGTCTTATGGTTGTCAAGGTGCTTCGTTGTGGTCAGTGTATATTCGTATCAATTCTTCATCTGCTGGCATGAGCACTGCTTCACCATACTCACTAGTGATGATAAAAGACTTCATTTCCTTTTCAACCAAATTCATTAAGTTATCAAAATCTGCTTGAAACTCTTCCACAGTATACCTCTTTAAACTACCAAGTTCCTTTTCGATACTCATCATCAACCTCCGCAGGACAAAGATATTGTACTTTATTATTTTTATATGGGATATAATCCCAATTTTCTGGTCTCCAATGAAAGTACATGTTCCTATAATAATCTCCTTGAAATGGAGTATATCTAGAGTGAACACATAGACTCTCATATAATAACATGTCACCAGGTTCAAAAACAACCTTGTGTCTAACACCATCATGATCCCAAAAATCTAAAGGCCAATTTGTATTTTTGGGTTGCTCGTCAATAAAAATTATACAACTAATAATATGAGTTTTTATTTCATCTCGGTGTAAACATAATATTGAGTCTTTTGGATAACTTCTTATTCCATAACCCGTGCTATATTTTAATTTTTGATGAGACCATTCTTCCAATATTGGTTGAAGAATATCCGCCCATTCTTTTAATTTTTCTGTGGGAATATGGTTTATATGGGTATAAGGATTTTTAATTCTTTTAGGGTCACCTAAAGGATTTCTAAATGCTATCGAACCAGCCGTAATGTGTTCTCCGTATTTAGGATCATAATGAGAATTGGTAGAATCTTCTTTTTGTGAGAAGTCGCAAGTATTATAAAAATTCAATATTTCAGAATATAAATTCTCTGGAACCCTGACCAGTTTAAACGGATTATCTGCAAAACTTGGCCACTTCATTTTAATTTGGGACCATACATCCAAGTAACCAAAGATACTCTTCTTCCTCTTGTTACTGGAGTAACTCTATGAGGAATTCTTGAATCAAATACAATAACAGATCCTTTTTCTTTTGGTGCCTGTATAATATTGCCATGATAGTCTATGAATTCTAAGTCACCACCATCATATTCAGAAGGGTCACTAACTAAAACACTTGCACTAAGTTTTCTAGTCCACTTCCCATTTTTTGAAGTTCCATAATCACTATGCCAACCATAGTGTCCATTTTCAAGATATACTGAGATTTGTATACTTTCAAGTAAATTCAAATCATATTCCCAATACTTTCTATTAGATAAACCAATATAATAAGAAATTACACTACATGCCCAATGGTCTTCAAACCACCAATTGATTTTAGAATTTCTAATTTTTGGGTCTATCCGACCATTATCCTCACCACCAACACCAGCATCTTCAAATGGAACTTTAAATTCTTCCATCTCTTTCAATTCTTTGACCATAAGATCTACCAAATCTTCTGGAAGAACTTCTCTATGATAAACTAATGGAGAATCTGCAAGAACATGTGGTTCTTGACCGTTTATTTTAATACTTTTATCCATGAATTAAAAGAACAAATATTGTCCAAGTCGGGGTGAAAGGATTTGAACCTTCGGCCCCTGCTTCCCAAAAGCAGTGCTCTATCCAAACTGAGCTACACCCCGTTGACTTGGTATGAGGATATTATACATCCTCATAATTTTGTTGTCAAGCGTTTAAGACTTCCTCTCTTATATATGAAGCAATCAATACCCCTCGACGAGTATCTGACTTATTATAAGCATAATGTTCTGATAATTTTTCATCAAATAAATTTAAGTCTCCATTTTTAAGAAGACGTTCTTCTCCATTAACAACCAATGCTGAAGGTCCATCGCTTGGAATATCTAAACTAAAATGATACTTTATTACACTTGAATGTAAAAAGTTATCATCAATTCTTTCATCTCCATCAGAATGGGGACTAATTTCAACTCCTGGTTCAAGAATAGAAAATACAGCAAGAACTGGTTTAATTGATTGACTAAGTAATATTCTTACTGTCTCAGACTGTTGTACTTGAAGAGGTGTCCTTAAAATTTGCTGTCTATTAAAAATTAATGGACACACTTTCCAGGGAAAATTTGGAGTGTATGTTGGAACAAACCCCAAAAAATTATTATCTAATGAAGTTAAATTGTATGTATGAGAATAATCTATAAAATAATTACAATCCCTAAATTCAATATAATCACTTTTAATTTGAGAGTAATTAGATGTAAAAATAGAAGTTTGTATTTTACTCAATTTTGGTTCAATAAACATTATTTAATATAATAATTTTTATTATTTATGGGGTTATAACCCACTACCATTCCTAAACCCATACACGTATCCCACAATAAGACCACACATAAACACAATAAAAATCAAAACTTGTTTACCAAGAAACTCAATAAGTTCCTGCCATTCCATAGTCATCATCGTCCTCATAAGTTGATGGTTCTTCAAACAACTCAGACATCTTTTGTTGTTTAACTAGTTCTTGCAATTCCTTTAAATCTTCTTCTGTAAGCGATATCATTTGTCCTTGAGTAATTCTTCTATTCTTTTACGCATATTTGTGCTATCTTGTTTCAAATAGTCCCGAAGAGAATATCCTCGGTGACCCTTCATAATACAAGTGCCCTGATAAAACATCGTGGCAGCAAATACTAACAGAAAAACTATTCCAATTATTTCAAGGTGATATTGAGCCATGGTAGTAGAGGTGGTATTACTCCAATAAGTCGAAGAAGACCTTCAGCAAAAAGTGAAAGAACAACCCAACCAACACACATTGAAATAACCGAAGCATTACGATTATGTCTTCGTATGGCATCATCAATCATCTCCTGACACTGCTTCTGTGTCACATAATGTTCTGAATTTATTTTAGTCATTCTGTGGACCACGGAACTCGTCTTGCTCTAATTGGGTCAATCTCCTTTCCCATGTTATCCCACTTGTTGAACCTTTGCATGGATTTATGCAGGTTTCATCACCAAAGTTATTACATACAAGACCTGCAAGATCATGTGGGTCACCTTCTTTCCCAGTACCAGACCAATAATGCTGCCCATTCAACCAAATGGCACCACACTTAGGACATTCCTTCCTATCAATAGACAGGTCGGACAGTTCTTTATTATTCATTAGGATAATCCTTTAGAAATTTTTCGTAGCTCTTTGTGTCTTTAATTAGCTGACGCTTTAATTTCCATCCTAAAACTTTCATTTGCATCCGAATAAAAAAGTGACGCAATTCAAGATCCAGATATGTAAAAACTCTCATGGTCCCTTCAAGTCCTGCATAGGCAACCATAAGTCCAAGGATTATTATTGTTATATAAAATCCTAGTAAAGGAGTTGTTGTAGATGGGTCCATTAAGGCACAGTGCTACGTGTACTTACAAATTGTATATAGGTAATACAATAATGTCAACGTCTCATTAGTATCTCCTGATACTAAGTTTAATAACAATCAAAAGAAATAGTTAAAAACGGAAGCGGTAGGATTTGAACCCACGAACGCTGTTAACGTTGGTTGTTTTCAAGACAACTGCCATAAACCACTCGGCCACGCTTCCAGTATTTGATTTCTTATAGTATAATATATCTATATTATTTTGTCAAACATGAACATAGATGAATATCTTTTAAGTCTAGGATATGACGATAAAGAGACCTTATACGAACCTGGTAAGAAGTTATCTATAAAAATTCCATTTGATTTTAATGGTAAAAGAATTAATATCTGCCCATACATTGTTCCATATTATAGCAAAAAAAGTTACATAGCAGCAGAATATAATTACTCAGTTTACTACGACAATCCAGAAGTAACCAAACAAAAAATTCTAAATTTAATCAAATACATTAAATATCCAGAACCAGGTAGAGTTGGTGATATTGGATGGGAAGCAGAATATCTTGTAGACCCCAGAGAATTTACTGCTGAAGAAAGAGCACGTATTGTTGTATCTAGTTTTAAAAAATTTAGAACCTTAATTTTAAAAGGTGAATGGTTGGACGGAATCAGAGCACAACCAGGTGATATTGTAGCATCTAAACCAATAGGAATTAAATTTGATATGGGATTTAATGAAGAATCGGAAAAAGAAGGAACTCTCCAAAGAAGCATACTTTCAAAAAAAGTATTCAGGTTTGGAGAGTTAAAAGAAGATGGAATGCAATATTCAATTATTGGAGAAGATTTAGATATGCATCCTATCTAACTTCAAAGTCCAACTTACGGACTTTCCTTTGCCTTCTACTTTCTTGCCAAGAAATATCATCAGAAGATAAGACTCCAATATTTTTATTTGGGGTCTTAGTACTTTCAATAATAATGACTTGACTAAGGTCATTTGCAAAAATAGTATCATTCTTAATAGATGTCATATTAGGACATCCACAAGAAATAGTTTTTGCAACATGAGCTTGCAGTTCTTTATTGCAAGATTTACAACGTATTAACATTTTATCAAACCATATATTAAATATGTATGGGCGAAGAGGGGATCGAACCCCCGACCGACTGGGTGTAAACCAGTAGCTCTACCGCTGAGCTATTCGCCCTTAATGAGTAGTGAGTGCCCACCACTCGCGGAAGACACTTTCCGCAAAAGCTTCACTTTCGTGAAGAGTCAATAGACACGCTATTGACATGTTTTTTGTTACTGGCGGGGGTGATCAAGTCCCCGACCTAAGCGAACTTAGGATTTAGTAAGGAAGACCCAGACATTTCTAGACCTTCCAACTGCCCAGCCTGGGATCGAACCAGGGACCAATCGATTAACAGTCGATAGCTCTACCGCTGAGCTACTAGGCATTATATTTTTTTATTTAATCACCTATAAATGTTATCACACTTATTTTAAATTGTCAAGTAGGTTTTTTTATTTAGAGTAAATCATCAATCTTAACTTTTTGATCAAAGCATAAACAATACCTTGGGGTTGACAAAGTATTATAAACCATATGAGTAGTATTTCCCCAAAAAAACATAAATTTATTATTTTCAAAATATTCACTAAATACTCCCTTTTGAGTATTCAATGCCAAAAATGCATACTCATCTTTAGATGATTGAACGTCTAATCCCCACAAACCCCTAATAGTGATGTAATCATCATCAGAAGGATCATTATCTACATGCCAGTCAATTGCTTTACCTGGATAAACAACACTAATACCAACCCTTTGTCTTAAACCAGACTGATAAGAAACATTAGTTAAAGTTGGTAGATATTCTGCATTATCGCTGTAAATAATATCTCTTTCATAATCTATATGAGCCTTGGTTTTGTAAACATGCTCATAGTAATGTCTATTCTGTTCAATATAATTATTATATTCAAGATATAATGCAGCAACTTGCCACCCATCATATGGGTTTGATTTTACAGACGTGTAATAATTATTACCTGCCCAATTTGTCCAAATAAGTTTATCCTTATTTTGATTAAACTCTTCAACAATTGATTGATAATTGTCAGAGAGGAGTTTAAGTTCAGGATTTATTTCTTCTAAAGAATAAAATCTTCCCATAATAGTATGAAATATCAGTAATGGATCTGGTGATATATGTAACATACTCAATTATTAGTTATGGAGAATAGCGGACTCGAACCGCTGACATCCTGCTTGCAAAGCAGGCGCTCTACCAACTGAGCTAATTCCCCTGGCGTCTCAGGCTGGACTCGAACCAGCGACCGACTGCTTAGAAGGCAGTTGCTCTATCCAACTGAGCTACTGAGACATAAGACAATTATACCAGTGATGGATTTAATTGTCAAGGTGGGCAGGGAGGGATTTGAACCCCCGTAGGCAGAGCCAGCGGATTTACAGTCCGCCTCCATTAACCACTCGGACACCTACCCATGTGGACACTGACCTGATGGTTACTCTTTCTGCGGAGGGAGGCGTCAGTTTTTTATATCCAAGCAAGCACCTTGCTGGAGTCCATGTGGTAATGATATCACTGTTTGGGGCAGTCGTCAACCCAGGGAGCACACAATCTCATTTCACCTCCAAGAACTGATTGGGCATAAGACCCATCTGGTGGTTTCTCTGAGTATCGTGGTTTAGGCATTCTAACCTTTCCATCGTCCCCTGTCAAGCGTTCATACTCTGCAATTGCTGCATCAACATCACGCTTAATTCTTCTTTCAAGTTTCTTATCATCCTTAATCACAAACTCATTAAGTATTGTGCCTGGAAAATATTTTCTTTGAATTTCGTCCAGTAAGTCCCAAAGACCAGTCTCAGAAACTCCTGTGCATTGTGAAAGTGCTGCAATAATAGAAGATAATACTATACCGATTATTGCGTATTGTTTTATGTCTGGTTTTTTCTTACCAAGATTAAAATTAACCCTCATTACATTCAAGATATTTTTGTATCACTTCATTATTTTTCTTTTGAACTTTCAAAAGTTCATCATAATCCATACCCAAGTAAGAGGCAAAACCTTTTAGATCTTCATGCCCAAAAGTATTTAAATTGGAAGTTATAGATTTGTCTTGTGTCATAACTTTTATTTAAATTAAATTACTAAAAAAGGGAGTTCTGTAGAACTCCCCAATATTTATTCAGTTTGTTAAACTTCTACCGTGATCAGTTTAGAAGCATAATCATGAGCATACGAAGTGCGAGCACCATGATGCCCCCAACCAATCCAACTATACGCATAGTCCATGTAACGATTGATGGACTTACCAGGAGTTTTCATCCTGTCCTCAATTCGTTGCCATTGAACCTCAGTCGTTAGATAACGAAGTTGCGTGTGAAGTGCTGATGGAGAACCACCATACCTCTTAGCAAAATCACCCAATCCATAATAACGATCGGCAGATGTCCATTGAATCAGTCCGTAACCGCGTCCGCAGTTACTCCAACTGGTTCTACTACCACCTTCGCAAATGTTAGGAATAAAAGTTGATTCCTGACGAATATTGCCCATGATGGTAGCAAGGGCGTTTCTGTCTTTAATACCACGCTCCTGGAAAAATACCAGGGTAGCATTCTCATGTTCATTACACCCTTTACAAATAAGCCTTTTCTCTTTTGGCTTTGGTAGTGCAACCTCGCGGATTGCTGTCTTCTTTTCATCTACAAGATTCATTTTAATTGTCTCTTCCACTGGAGGTGGGGGACCTTGCATCTTGTAGTTGACGAATGGCAGTGATGCCGTACTGGTTGTAACCGATGCCAGAAGGGGCAGGGCTACTGTAAAGAAATTTTGCATTTAAATTGATAGAACTCTACATCCGTATAGAAAGGGGGTACACCCTCTTTTCAAAGGGCACTTTCCACGGCTCTAAATGTCACTTCAAGGACTCATTATGACAAAACCCACCTTTTGAGTGGGTTCCCTGCATAATAAGTTATTATTTAGATTTTGTCAAGAATTCAATTTAAAACAAATACCACCTAAATAACAGTAGTGTTTACTACTTAAGAAAAATGAAAAGACTTCTTCTAGTTTTTTCGTTATTCTTCATTACTCCTGCAAGTGCTGCTGAAATTACATCAAGAATTACTGATTCTGTTCAACTAAATGTTCAGGGTGCTGCGGTACAATCAACTCGAATTGGAGCATCTTATTCTGCTTCAGGTACAAATATTCAATCAACCTCCTTTGGTGGAGTGAATGGTGCTGGAACTTATGATATCAATACAGCAGGTCAAGCATTCAGTTTCTCAGAATCTTTCAATGCTGCTGATACGCCAGTCACCACTCAGTCGGTCAGTGGTGGAGTTATTGCTTCTCCCAACCTTTATGGGGATTCTGTTACTCAGTTAGCAGGAGACAAAGGTTCTCTCGCTGGTACATTATCACCTACTGGTGTTCCTACAGTCACTGCTGGTGGTCCTGGAACCACCGCAACTGCACAACGTAGTATTGAGTTAAGCGTATTCAAATGAGACATCTAACTCCCGTCTTGCTTTTAGCAGCGGGAGTCATTTGTACTCCTGCTATGGCTAATACTGTTGTGCCTAATTTTACTAGAGGTACAATCAACGCAACAACTGAATCAACTACAAAAGTTATAGAAACAATTCGCCAAGTTGAATATGCAACTGGCACATCTTATACTGTGACTGGAACTAATATTAACATTCCTGGCACTCCTCAACAAGGAGCAAACTACAGTATTATGAATCAAGGTGCTCCCTTCCAGTTTAGTGAGACTTATCTCGGTCCTGGAGTGGCAAAGGAAACATGGATAGATCGCACCACAGAAACCCAATCAACAACTACATCAATATCAGTCTTTACGCAGTAGCAACCATTTTAGTATTAACACTTGCAGGTTCTACCAGAAGTAAAGCACAACAAGCACCTTCTAATACAAATATTGCAGGACCTTCAGCATCTGCTACTGGTAATGTTACAAACCAGGCCGTGCAGGTGTTACAAGGTCCTTATGCAGTCAACACTTATGGTGGAGGTGTAAGTTGTCAAGGACCAACCATGAGTTTTTCCCCATTTGTATTGGGAAGTATGAATGGTAGTCAAGACCCATCAACATTCCAATCCCATAATGGTAACGCTGGTGTCAGTATGGGATTTAACTTCCCTTTGGATGGGGGACTAACAGAACTTTGTAAAGAAAGAGCAAGGTCAGAAATCAAAAGACAAAATGCTGAATCAGATAAAGCAAGACTTGATTTTGAATTAGTAAGACTTTTAAAGTGTGGTGAGGCAATCAAGTCTGGTATTACATTTCATCCAGAAAGTCCCTACCATAAAATCTGTGCCGACGTAGTTGTGAGGTATCCAAATGGATCTCATACCACCAATAAGTAATGCAAATGGAATTGCCAATATAAAAACTAATACCAACGAAGTACCAAAAGTTGGTATTAATGGTCCTAGTGTTATTTCAACAATAGAACCACCAGTTCTTCGTAGTGTAGAAGTTCCTGTTGTTCGTGGAATGGCACTTCCAGTATTTGAAATGCCAAATACTTCTATTAAATATCCAATTATTAATGTACCTACACAAGAAGAGTTTGATGCTGCTGTAAGGGCGGATAAAGAAAAGCAGGCACAAGAAGATGCAGCAAAAAATAGAGGACTTCCAGACTCTACCCCCCCACCTCAACTGCCTCAAGTTACTCAAACCCCTCCCACACAAACACCTATTGCTGAGATACCAGCGGATAAACCAAAAACAACACCATCTTTTAGTGTTTATGGAGTCGATATTAATTTACCTGACCCTTCTCTTGTTGCTACGGCTGGTGCTGTCGCAGTAGTAACCACTGC
>B570J29032_109957692_pt1 | contig 10391 bp, 9 predicted proteins | sample LakMenEpi16Nov12_FD_29032 | JGI IMG/M metagenome (IMG submission 29032)
CGCGCGGGCCAAATGACCTCGCTGGTGCTTGTTCGTCAGTCCGACAAAACAGGCTCGCGCCAGCGGGTCGGCGTGGGGAGTTCGCTCGCCAGCCAAGTAGGGTGCAAACAACAATCCTTCGCTGCCCGGCGAAATGGCTGCCGCTTCGGCATTGATGGTCTGATATGCGTCCGCTCCGCGCCTAGTCGATAGCTCCTTGCAGACATTTTCCACGAACCACTGCAATGAACCAGCAGCAGACAGGGTGACGCCCATCATGTGCCACTTGCCTCGAACCGCATGACAAAACGTATGAAGCCGTCCCTGAGCGTCAAACTGAGGCTGATCGGAGTGGACAAACATCACACCTGATGTGCCCAGCGAGGTATTCATGATGCCGCGTTGCACGATGCCTGTTCCAACCGCTCCAGCGGCGCAGTCCCCTGCTCCGCCCACCACTTTGCATTGCGGACTTAATCCTAATTGGTTGGCGATATCAGGTAATAGAGTGCCGGTGATTTCTGCCGATTCGTAAACTTTGGCAAAAAGACTCGGGTCCAACTGCAGTTTACTCATCAATTCAGTAGACCAACAGCGATTGCGCACGTCCAGCAGCAGCATACCACTGGCATCACTAACTTCTGTCGCCAGTTCGCCAGTCAAGCGACGCCGGATTTCATCCTTGGGCAGCAGTACATGCCTAAGTTTTTCGTAACGACGCGGTTCGTGATTACGCAGCCACAATATCTTTGGTGCCGTGAACCCCGTAAGAGCTGGATTGGCGACCATGCGAATCAATTCATCGCGACCACCGGCCAGTTGCGTGATCTCTTGGCATTCCTTCACTGTGCGCTGATCGTTCCACAGCAGGGCCGGGCGGAGGACTTTTCCATTCTTGTCAAGAAACACCGAGCCATGCATCTGTCCTGACAGGCCGATGCACTGAACGGCATCGCGCGAGACTTTTGCCTGTCGAATGACTGCGCGAATCGTCTTGACAGTTGCCGCCCACCAATCGTCCGGATTTTGCTCGGTCCATAAGGGCTTGGGCATAGCCACATCGTAGCCAGCGGCTGCTTCGGCCAGTATGTTACCATCAGGATCGATCAGGATACTTTTGGTACCCGAGGTGCCAATGTCGACGCCGATTGTGTACCCCACAGTGGAACTCCATCTTGAACAAAGTTGCTCGATTCACGGATTGCTACAACAATTACATCCGATCACTTAGGTAGTGCGTTGATGCGGGGTGGAGCCATCCGCACCTTGATGCGATTCCGGCTCTACGGTCAAATTCGGGTGTCAGTTCCGACCGAAGTCGGCAACGTTCGTTCCATCCCACAATGATCGCAAACGGTTTCGAAGATTTTTCAGTTTCTAAGATTATGACAGCTTTCGGCCTGCGGTTCTATGGGGCAGATGGCTACTCAGGGCAAGCGGTAAACGAAAACTTTCCTGCTGATCCTACCCTCCGCCCCGAAAAGCTGGTGGAGAGGGTACGCTGGTTTGCCTGCCAGCTCTGTGTAGAATATGAGCCTAGCAAGCCCCAAGGCAGCAGTCACTTGCTCTCGCATTTGATTTGGGATTGCATCAAATCAGCTTTTCGATCTTGCAACATACGGCAGCCTGAAGACCAGATATTAAACGGCATAAAAAGACTAATAGGTTTTAGACGCAAAAGATGACTATTACTCGGCAACCTACTCGAACTGTTCGCATCGGGACCATTTCTATTGGATCGGAGCACCCGATAGCCGTGCAGAGCATGACGGCTACTCATACTCAAAACATTGAGGCTACCGTACAACAGGTCAACGCATTACATGCAGCGGGAGCCGCAGTGGTACGAATTGCCGTGGATAGCGACAAAGATGCCGCTGCGTTGGCTGAGATCAGGCAGCAGACTCAGGCCAACTTAAGCGTTGATCTTCAGGAGAATTATCGACTGGCCGAGAAAGTGGCTCCTCATGTCGACAAGATTCGTTACAACCCAGGGCATCTGTATCACCACGAGAAATCTAGGCCCTGGCAGGACAAGGTAAAGTATTTGGCTCAGATTGCCGGCCAGCACGATTGTGCGCTACGCGTTGGAGTGAACTGTGGTAGTGTGGATCCGGATATCAAAGCTCGATTTCCAGCCGATGATGAAGTGTCCCCGATTCTGACCAGTGGACTGGAACACGTCGAGCACTTGGAGTCGTTGGGATTCACGCGATTTGTGGTTTCGCTCAAGGATAGTGATCCTGCTACGGTAGTGAAGATCAATCAAGCTTTTTCATCGGCGCGTCCCGACATTCCTTTGCACCTGGGAGTCACCGAAGCCGGACTGCCTCCTGACGGCATTATCAAAACTCGAATTGCCTTCGAGCAGCTAATTGGTCGTGGAATTGGCGACACGATTCGCGTTTCTTTGACGGTGCCCAACCCTCGGAAAATTGAAGAGATTCAGGCGGGTCGGCAAATCGTAGAGGACATCTACGCGGGTCGGCTACGCAGTGTAGTTGCCTTGAATCCCACCAAGCTAAATATCATCTCATGTCCCAGTTGTTCCCGCGTGGAAAACGAAGCCTTTGTCGATTTGGCTCAGCAAGTCAAGGAACTGACTGGGTATGCTCGGGATCATGCTATTACGATTGCCGTGATGGGCTGTCGCGTCAATGGTCCGGGTGAAACCGACGAAGCCGACTTGGGTTTGTGGTGTGGGCCGACTCGGGTCAATCTAAAGAAAGGGCAGCAGTCGTTAGGGGCTTTTCCTTATGACCAAATCTTGGAGCGACTCAAACAAGAGTTGGATCTGTTGATTGCGGCCAAAGCGTCAGTTGGATAACGATATTCAGGAGTGTTTCATGGTACGGCAATTTAGTGTGATTCCAACCGAGGAAGAACTGCAAAACTTAAAGAGGGATTTGACTTTTTATCCGGTGCATAATGATCGTCCCAAGTGCCTGTCGCCCGAGCAAGTAGACAACTACAATCGCATGGGCTACGTGGCACCGCTAACTGCCTATAGCGCAGAAGAAATTCTGGAGATTCGTCAGTATTTCGACCAATTGCTAGCCCGAGTCCTTCAGGAGGGCGGAAACAGCTATTCGATCAGTTCGGCACATCTGAAGTATGGTCCCGTCTACGATATCCTAACCAATCCTAAGATTGTCGATCACGTAGCTGATCTGCTGGGCGATTCTGTCATCGCGTGGGGATCTCATTTCTTCTGCAAGATGCCAGGCGATGGCCAGCAGGTGGCATGGCATCAGGACGCTAGTTACTGGCCCTTGTCGCCGTCAAAGGCACTGACTGTGTGGCTGGCAATCGACGACGCTGATCAGGAAAATGCCTGCATGCAGTTTATCGAAGGTTCGCATCATTTTGGTCACATGACATTCCGCCCCAGCAGCCCCGACGAACATAACGTGCTGAATCAGACGATCGAAAACCCTGAGCAGTATGGCAATGTTGTACTTGACGAACTGAAAGCCGGGCAGTTTTCCATTCACAGCGATCTGCTGCTCCATGGTTCGCAGGCCAACTGCTCCAACCGAAGGCGTTGTGCCCTTACGTTAAGATATTGCAGCGCTGATGTTCGCGCCGGATTAGGCTGGAATGAAAAAGGGGTGCAGGTTCGAGGCAGCGATACGAGTGGACACTGGCATAATAACCCAAGACCAACTGCAGGTTAAATCTTTGGTCTCAATCCTGTGGGCGGCGCTGAATTATCCAGCAGGCCACCAGCGTGCTGGCTGCCAGGAAGGCAAGTGATACCAACCAGCATTGAGCCATGCTTGGTAGCCATAGTCCATCGTCAGGCAGATTTCCCGACATCTGTTGGCGCAGACCGGCGACAACATAGCTCAGTGGATTGCAGCGCATCAACCAGTGCATCACCAACTGCCCTACACTTCCGCCGGTCGGTTCTGGGATTGGAAAGAAGGCTCCACTGAGCAGCCACATGGGCATCAGCACAAGGCTCATCACTCCGTGAAAAGCCTGAGTGGAATCCAGCGGCCAAGCGAAGCACAGTCCAAGTGCCGTTAGGGACAGAGCAGCGATAGCCATCAGCGCAGTTGAAGCCAACAGTCCGCTTGATAGTGGCGTACTTTGAATCAAGACAGCCAGCGCTAGAAAAATCAGCGCTTGAACCCAAGCGATAGCACCACCTCCTAAGATCTTTCCGGCTGCGATCGTCCATCGGGATACTGGCGATACTAGCACACCCTGCAAAAATCCCTCGCGCCGATCTTCGATCACTGAGATCGTGGTAAAAATGGCTGTGAATAGCAGAATCAGAGCCAACGTTCCGGGCATGTAGTAGGTCATGTAATCTTGATCGCCACTGCGGAACATCGAGTGCATCCCGGTTCCGAACAGCAGCCAAAATAGTATGGGTTGTCCCAGGGCTGCCATCACGCGATGACGTTGACGAAAGAATCGAATCCATTCCCGCTGGGCCAACCTACAAATTACCGACCAGGCGCGGGGCGTGGGCAGTTCAAATGGCTGGCGATCTAAGTTGGCTTGCGCATGCATAGTCATGGGCTTGTGATACTGAATACTCTGTAATTGTTCACGGACAAACTCAAGTGGCTGTGGTCGTATTGGAACCAGCAAAGTAGTGACCTGTGCGAGCCATAAATACGTCTTCCAAGCTTGGGCGTCCCACCGTGACGGATTGAATCTGATTTCCCCAAGTTTCCATCAGTGGTGACACTAACTGGGCGACTCCCGATCCGGTGGCTCGAATCGTTTGTTGATAAAGCTGAGCGGTAATCGATCGATCGAGTAGCCACTGCAGGATTTCGCGCGGTGCCTGGGCTTGAATGCTGAGAACTTGATCCCCCAATTCGTCGCGAAGGGCTGTGGGCGATCCCTGCGCTACGTTTTTTCCATGGTCCAGGATAGCGATTTGGTCTGCCTTGTCGGCCTCTTCCAATAAGTGTGTGGTCAGCACTACAGTCACCGAGTGATTTTGTTGAAGCTCGCGCAGTATTTGCCACAGTTCTAGTCTCGCGGCAGGGTCTAAGCCAGTGCTGGGTTCATCCATCAGTAGCAGTCCAGGGCGATGCAGAATGCCTTTTGCTAATTCGACTCGACGCTGCTGCCCGCCAGACAGTTTGCCAACTGGATCGCCAAGTCTTTCCGACAATCCCATCTGTTGGGTCACTTGATCCAGTCGACTGCGCAACTGAGGACCACGCAAACCGTAGAGGGTCGCCTGACAAAGCAAATTCTCTCGAACCGTTAGCTTCGGGTCCACGCTGGGCGACTGAAAGACGACACCCAGCAGATGCCGAACTTGCGATTGATGCTGATTCACATCAACGCCCAGCACGCGAACTTGCCCCTGACGATAGGCGATCAATGTGGACAAGATCTTGAACAGAGTCGATTTGCCGCTGCCGTTAGGGCCCAATAGCGCAAAGATCCGGCCTGCAGCCACTGAAAGATCTAGTTGATCCAGCGCCTTGTGATTGCCATAGCTGTAACTAAGCGATTGAACGTCTATAGCTAGGCAGTTGGGGTGCATTGCAAGGATGTATCAGGTAAGTGGATCAGTCTAGTGGAATCTCGAGACGATCATTGTACGGGGCGCCGTGAGACGATCGCTCGAATAGTCGACGGGCCATAAGCCGATGGGGTTCTAAGTAGTCGATGGAGTGAGGATGCGATTGATGGCGCTTAACATGGCCATGATTGTAGCTTCTACTGAATCGGTAGAAACGCCTGTACCACGATAGGTTTCACCATTGTGTTCGATTTCCAACAGCACTTCGCCAAGAGCGTCCTGGCCCAGGGTGGCTGATTGCAAACGGAACTCCTTGCAAACGACCGAAACGTTTGTCAATTTCTCCACGGCCCAAAAAGCCGCATCGATGGGACCGTCTCCCTGTTGGACTTCGGTGGTGAATTCTTGACCACTGCGCGACAAGGTCAATTGCACTCTAGGGGATCGACCGCTGCCGTTGGAAATGTCGTAACCGACCAATTTCCAATTATCACATTCCGCTTTCCCGCCCGCGATTTCTTGACGAATCAAAGCTGCGATATCGCCATCATAGATCTCCTTCTTCTTGTCGGCCAATTGTTTGAATTTCTCAAATACATTCTGCAATTGTTCGGCAGAGATATTAAATCCCAAGCTGCGAGCCCGATCTGCTAGCGCGGCTCTTCCGCTGTGCTTGCCCAACACTAAATCGGTCTTGGTAAAGCCCACGTCTTCTGGTCGCATGATTTCATAAGTGCTACGCTCTTTCAACATGCCATCCTGATGGATGCCCGATTCATGCGCAAAAGCATTGCGACCAACGATTGCCTTGTTACGCTGAACCTGCAGACCCGTGATTTTACTCAGCAGACGGCTGGCGGGCACCAAACGTTCCGTGCGAATCCTGGTTTGACAATGGTACAGGTCTTGACGAGTGCGTAACGCCATCACGATCTCTTCCAAGGCGCAGTTTCCAGCGCGTTCGCCTATACCATTGATCGTGCATTCGACCTGTCCGCATCCGGCTTGAACTGCTGCCAGCGAATTAGCCAGAGCCAATCCCAGATCGTCGTGGCAGTGAGTGCTTAAGACGGCTTTGTCGATATTAGGTACTCGGTTTAGCAGCAAGCTGATGCGCTCGTGCATTTCTGCAGGAGTCGTATAGCCGACCGTGTCAGGAATGTTGATCGTCGTGGCACCAGCGCCAATCGCCGCTTCGACAACTCGGCACAAAAAATCGTGTTCCGTACGAGCGGCGTCTTCAGGAGAGAATTCAATGTCGTCGCAATAGCGCGCGGCTAATCTCACTCCTTCAATCGCTCGCTGTACGATTTCATCCTGGTTCATTTTCAATTTGAACTCGCGGTGAATTGCGCTGGTGGCCAAGAAAACGTGAATGCGAGGGCTGTTGGCTCCCTTCAGGGCTTCCCAAGCGCGTTCGATGTCAGCCGTATTGCAACGTGCCAGTCCACAGATGGTAGCACCCCGCACCAGGTTGGCGATTTCGCGGACCGCTTCAAAGTCACCGGGCGAAGCGATGGGAAAGCCGGCTTCAATGATGTCCACCCCTAAGTCTGCTAGTGCTGATGCGACCTCCAGTTTTTCGGACAGGTTCATGCTGGCCCCAGGAGATTGCTCGCCATCACGCAGCGTGGTGTCAAATATTCTAATGTTACGGGGCTGCCCAGGTGAGGTGGCAGGTTGGTCGGGCTGGAAAGATGCTTTGCTGGAGTTCATCAGAAATCGTCCTTTCGAGTGCCTTGTATTTTAGGGATAACTTTTAATCTGCAACACTCGAACTGACCTTGGGGTCCAGACACAAAAAAACCCCGAAGCCAGCCGAGCATCGGGGTCACTGTGTTTGCAATTAGCTGTCGGACCCTAACACTCGAAGTGCCAGAGGAGGAGACCGCTAATGAATGGGCAATTGTTGTTCATTGAAAATTCGTTCGTCTACGTCTATCACAAGCGGGTTTTTGAACCGCTTGACATGATTTTCACAGATTAGGTTATTTGTTCACCAGCAAGCCGTCAAGCGAAAAACCGCTGGTGTGACACGAAATACTGGAATTGACATTGCAGTACAGCCGCCCAGTAATGGCAGACATCCGTACCGACCCCTTGCTGGGTGACACATCAAACATCTGCTTCAACTGTTCCAGACGCTCGATCTTGCGAACAAGTTCGGCCAGATTTTTGCATTCCAGCTTTTCATAGACTTTTGCCCTACGAGCTTCTATAGTTCGAACGCTGACCGACAATTGCTGAGCAGATTCTCGATTGGGTACCCCGCGCAGTACCAAATCCAGCACATGGTGTTCTCGTTGACTCAAGTTGGCAAACAGTTGATTCAGATGGTTGTGCTCAGCCTCCTTCTGCTGGATCGCCGCAGCCTGCTGAATGACCGGCGTCACGGTGCGTACTAAGTGGTCGCGATTGAGCGGTTTTTCAATTACTGATGCCGCTCCGGATTGCATAGCATCGACAACGTTGTTCACGCCGAGCAGTCCTGTCACGATGACCCGCTGCTTGGGGCATGCCTGGCAGAGTTGGGCGATGGAGGGGCCACCTTCCCCTGCGAGCGTCGAATGCTCGATAATCAGTATGCCAACTTCGCTTCGCACCGGTTCCGGCAAAGGCTGAATTGATGGCAAATGATGGAAAACTAACCCCAATGAAGGGGCGGTCTGTTGCCAAAGCTCAAGGGCATCTGGCTGGCGGTCAAATACATTAAGTCTCATTGCTATTGGGCGTTTCTTTGGGCAAGTACTAGCAAGGAAATGGGATAAATGATTTAGAAACCACCCCTTGGGGTGGTCGGATGATGATCGGGCAAGCTATAATGTTCGGCTCAGATAAAGAGATCTTCATCCACCCAGTCTATAGCGGTGAAACCGATGTTCGTCCGCATCGGATGTAGGATAAAATCTCGTTTGGGGGAATGTAAAATGAGCAACGATGCCCGTGCTCAAACAGAGAACACCGATTCCGGCGACTCCGCCGATTCGTCCGAATGGATCGAGCGGATGTATGACGATCTGCATCAAATGGCCTGTTCTTACATGCGAAACGAACAAAATACGGTGTCGCTTTCTCCAACCGTACTGATTCACGAGCTATATCTGCGGTTGCCAGCCGAGCAGCACAGTCAATTGACTCGCACCCATTTCTTTGCGCTGGCTGCTAACACCATGCGGCGAGCGCTGGTCGATCAGGCTCGACATCGCAAGCGTAAGAAGCGGGGCGGCGAGCTGGCTCGTCGACAATTGGCCGATTGGGATGCCATCAGTTTGCAGGATTCCGAGGACGTGCTTGCGGTAGACGAAGCGCTCAAGAGCTTGGAGCAACTGGATGCCAGGCAGGCCAAAATCGTCGAGTTGCGATATTTTGGTGGGCTGACAGTCACGGAGGTTGCTGAGAGGCTTAACCTGAGCAAGCGGACTGTCGAAGCGGATTGGACTATGGCCAAGGCATGGCTGCGTCGTTGGTATGAAGCTCAGGAAAAATAGTCTTGAATGCTGAACTGCACCAGCGGGTTAAAGAACTGTTTTCGGAACTGTGCGAACTGACGCCTTCGGAACAAGAGCGAAGGTTGACCGAACTGGAATCGGAATCGACGGAGTTGGTCCGCGAATTGCGATCGTTGTTGCCCTTTCACACTCGACATTCTACCGTCATTCCCAGTCCGCCAACGGCTGTTCCCAAGGTCCGCACCCGATCGACACTCAGCAAGACCTACCAGTCGCGATGGTCGCAATGGTTGCGGTTTTTTCTTCAAGCGCTGGCCATACCGGTGCCTGTTCTACTTGCCGGTATCGCTCTCAGCTACTGGACCAGCAATCACATTCAAACGGTCCTCAAAAATGGAGTGGCACAGCGACTGAACGACCGCATTGATCAGCGTTTGGCCGAATTCTATCGTTGGGAAAGCGGACAATTAGCTGCCGCCAAGCAGTGGGAACAACAGGTCGATGTAGCTCAGACGATTAAGCAGTTGCTAGAATCCTTAGCGGCAGCTACCAATGACGAATCGCATTCAGATGACTCGCAGAGCCGTCTGCAGATATTAACCCAGTCTCAAGTGGCCAAACGGCTATCGGAGCAATTGCGGGCATGGGTAGGTGATCGCGCCGATTACAGTTTGTGGGATCGCAGAATGGTTACTTTGGCCGATTCCGATCCGACTGACAATGAAACGGAGATTGGAGATTATATCTCACCGACAGGAGCGGCGCTGATAGCCCCAGTACTGCGCGGTCAGTCGCTACTATATGTTCCCCGGCTACGTAGTGCCATCGAATTGAGCAAAAGCGATCAAGTTAGGGAGTTTTCGTTGAGCTTATTGGTTCCCATAGAGGATAAATTGGGAAATGTGATGGCTGTCTTGCGTATCAGCGGTGCTGCCTTGGAGCAGAGTTACCTGGAGCTGACGGCCCAATGGACGAAATCGCAACTTGGGGAGACTTATCTGTTGAGCGAGCGAGGAGCCATGTTGACCAGCAGTCGATACTTGGAGGCGATCGACAAGATCGATTTGCCAACTGTGGGTGCAGGTCAGCACGGATTATTGTTGGTCCGCAATCCTGGTGTGAACCTATTGGCTGGTGAAATACCTGAAACCATACCGTCAGCTTGGCCACCAACGCTGCTTGCGCAGCAAGTTACTAGTGGTAACAACGGAATCAGTGTCGAGGGGTATCGCAACTATGTGGGACAGTGGGTAGTTGGTGCCTGGCGCTGGATGCCCGACCACGAGATAGGACTGGCCTTGGAAGAGCATGCAGACGATGCCTTTGCGTCTGTTGCGCAAATTAAACGCGCTATTGGAGGGCTGACCGCATTGTTTGTCTTGTCAACGGCGGGTGTCTCAATGTTCTCTCTGGTAAAACTATCGCGAAGCCGCATGCGAGAATTAAGTGATGTGGGCGCGTAT
>B570J29032_109957686_pt1 | contig 10380 bp, 12 predicted proteins | sample LakMenEpi16Nov12_FD_29032 | JGI IMG/M metagenome (IMG submission 29032)
GATCAAATGCCGGTAGTAGTTGTTGCGACAAAAGGTACCATCTTAGAAAAAATCATCAGTAACATTCAAGAAGTAAAAGCACGTAAAGGTGTAATTATTGCGATAGTTACAGAAGGTGATACCGAAGTTCGTAAGATGGCTGATTATGTTATTGAAATTCCAGATACAGAAGAATGCTTAGTACCATTATTGGCTACCATTCCTCTTCAATTATTATCATACCATATTGCTATTATGAGAGGTTGCAATGTTGACCAACCAAGAAATTTAGCGAAGTCGGTAACGGTTGAATAACTATTTTATCCTTTTCATAAAATAAAAAAAAGTCGCTTGAATATTCAAGCGACTTTTTTTATAAGGTTATTCTAAAGCAATAGTTACTATTTATTTCTCATTGACAATGGGAAAGTTGGGTTTGCAATCCATGAAATTAAACTAGAGATGATACCATAGATATAACCATATATTGCTAAACTAATGTACATCATGATTAATCCTACAATCACATTTACATAAGCTCCTAATACCAATGCCCAGTCTCTAACATCCCATGTAAAATTACCATATTCGATACCTGCGCTGTTATCCATTCTATAGGCCATTGCATTATTGATCATACCTGTAACTCCATCGAATTTTAAAAAGGACATAATGCCTGCCAATAAATCCATTGGCAGAGTTGCTAATGGCGCCATAGGTGACAATAACGATGCACCTGAGGTTGCTGGATTAAATAAATTCTGATCTAACAGAAATGATAAGGTAAAATTAAATGCTGAGAATAATCCCATGATAGCAACGACTTCTCCAACCAAACGAATATTGGTTTTAATAAAATCATTAAAAACAAAACTAACCATACCTTTATGGGTAGAATCGAATGAATTTCCTCTTGCTCTAATTAATTGTGCAATTGGGAATGCAGATAAAATTAACAACAGAATAGTTAATAAGCTTCCTGCTTTTTCAATTCCTGTAGCTGTTCCTGTTAAATAACCGTAAGCAGCCATTAACAAATTGTACTCCATCCACACGAAAACTGCAAGCGCGATGTATTGATAGATTGTGCTTACATAAGACCTTACTCCATTTTGTCCATCAAAGGCATCTACTGCCTCGTTGATGCGACCTTTGAAAATTTGTTGATTAACCGACTGCGGGAAATCAAGAACTTGTTGGATGATTTTTTTCATAATTAAGTTTAAGGGTTTAACCTAATTTAAGAAATTGCAACCCGCTCATAAACAGGAAGTTTTCCCCAATCGATTTTGTAGTAAATTTTACTGCTTTTTATAAATAATTGGTTATCAAATGTTTAATTATGCACACCGAATGGGAAACAAGGTTTTGTAACATCAATGTTATCAACAAATTAGCGTTTTTTGCCATTTTTGATATGTACAGAAAAGGCCTTTTTCAGCAGTAAAAGGCTGAGCCCAATCCATCATTTATTAAAACTGAGTTAGCGGAACATAATAAAACTTAACATCTGTAAGGTTAATTTGTGAATTATCTATCGCACATTTTAAAACTCCCGAGAACGTTCCAGAAATTACCTTACCAGCTTTATTGTATTCTGTAATAATTAACGAACCTGATATGGAATTGTATTCCTTGCTGTTTGAGTCGAGGTAGCTAATTATATTGGTTGTGCTATTAGGAGTAAACACATATGTTCCTGTTGTATCATCATCAAAATCGAAACGGATTAGTTGAAATTCATTATGTGATACAATTCTCGAAGTACCAAATGAATAATCTGCAAAACGAGTTTCATCAACATAGTTTACATTATTGATTTTACAGTTAAAATACACCTTGGTGTCTTTAATGATTGGATTTGCCGTGCTTGATGAATCTTTATCTTTACATGAAAAGATAGACATGGTCAATACTAGCGAGAGAAGCGAAAAGTAAATTTTTGTTTTTATAAATAATTAATTTGTTAGTTTTAAATGTAATTCATCAATGATAGGTTCGCCTGTAGGAATATAATTAATTACTGACGGATTATTATTATAATTATAGGCACCAACTCCATAACCTAAAATCTCATATTGATTAAAATTCATTGTTTTAAATCGACGTATCAATCCAACAGGTTGAGGACCTATAACTTTGTATACTGAATCCCAATCAACAAAATATAATGTGTCATATATACTTAGTGGTTTATCTATATATAAATCAAAAATTGCACTATCACCTAAATAAAAAGTCTTGTTCCAATTAGAACTAACTTCTAAACCTTGCAATTTATTCTTTGCAATAAAATTTGAATCCGCTAATTTTCTCATAAAATTTGTACGGAATGGCGTTCCATACTCATATGTAAATTTAAAGTACCCATTGGAATCAGTAAATGTTTCTCCAAGTTTTACAATATCCTTATGATTATAATAATCCTCAAAATGCAATTTAAGATTAGCAAATTTATTATTTGGATTAGTACCATCTACAAATATTCCTGAAACGGTATAGGTTTCTTTGTCGCTTTTGCTGCAAGCACAAATACTTACAATGAATAATAAGGAGAGTATATTTTTCATAAGCCTATTTATATTCGTAAAAATAATAAATAAGCTATTTGAAATAAAGGAATAAATGATTCTTAAAATAATTTTCTTATTCTACAATTGGAATATCAGTAATAACTCCTTCTGTAATTGAAACAGTTCTTCCAGTTGCTGAATTTACTGCAGTGAAACTAAATGTACCTGATAATTTATTATTTAATAAATCATATTTTGATATAATGAATAACCCTTGGGTAGCACTATATATAGTATCATTACCATTGATATCATATGCTTTATATGTCGCACCATTATTACCACTACCAATCGTAAATGTCCCAGCAGACACAGTACCAAAACCGATCCCTATAGAACTGGTTCCTGCAGTATTAATTGCAAAAATGGATGTAGAAATTGTGCTGTTTTTAAATGCTTCTGTGGTACTATCATCTGTAAATGATTTGCCATTAATTTTTGTAGTAATACCAACAGTCGGTGTAACAGGATTCGTTGTTTTTTCATCTTTTTTACAAGATTGTGCAAATACTGAAAATACAACTAGAGCAAGAATGATTTTATTTACCATGTTTTTTTTATTTTGTTTTTTATTAATAATTTATTGTTATGTTGTTAATTACGGGATCTCCATCCATGTCGAAAGTTGGATTGAAAATTGAAATTGTTGTGTCCGCACTTACTCTTTCGACACCAACTGCACGAAACAATATTTTTGTTCTTAAATGAAACTTAAAGTCAGAAACATTCAAATCGCTTTTCGAAAAAACCAATGTATCAAATGCACCTGTATAAGGATAAACTTTTAAAACCTCGTTGTCTCCTAAAGGATTACTTGTTTGAAAGCTAAAAACAGCTCTACTACTATCTGACAAATAAAAATCCAAAGAATTGTTACGAGCTAAATCTAGTCCACTCTTGGTTAACATATCTGTAATTCCATTGTCTCCAAAAACTAATTGAAGCTTACCATTTTCATTTATACCAATCGAATAATTAAAGCTGAATTCACCGTTATCATCAGTATAAGCTACTCCCAAATCAGTCGATCTTGTGAATCCAGGAGTGCCAATTATTTTTGTGAAATCTATCTTCACATTTTGGTAAGGTGCATTTGTGGTTCCATTTAAAAATCGGCCCTTGATGGTAAAAGATTCTTCCTCTTTACCACACGATATTATCACAAACGCAACAAAAAGCATCAACAGTTTTTTCATGTTTCTCTATTTATTTACTACTAATTTAAAATTACCCAATTGATTGTCATCCATTAAAATCTCAACAAAATATATTCCATTCACAAATTTAGTCACATCAATATCGCAATCACTAATAAATTTATTAAAATTAAATACTTCAATAATTTGTCCAATATTATTACGAACTATTATTTTATTAAAATCTAATTTTGGTGAATAAAGAGTAAAACTTGTAGTCGTTGGATTAGGGTAAATTGTTAGCTCATTTATTAAATCTGAACTATTTGACGATGAATTTACAGTCCTTAGCATATTTCTACAAACACTTAAACTTGCATTAATATATTCTATGTTATCATTCAAATTACAATTTGAGCAGTTACTTGTGTTTATAGATGGTGAATTATTGGAAACAATTTTAAGTTTATTTGAACCTATCATCTCCAATGGTTCATTCCGAGATAAATAGTATTTCATTGCCGAACCTGTTGCTTCTGGAGCAAGGTATTCGTATTCTGGATTTTGTCCACCCAAATAAACATCGTCATTTATTGTAATTTGCATTGGTCGATTCACCTTGAAATTATCTAAAAATAATTCATCATCTCCAATTTCCCTTTGTATCATCCTTTCTGAATTTGCACCTGGAGCTAATCGTCTAAGGTAATTTTCAAAATAAGAATGAAATCCATTTTGAGCATTTGGGAAAGTAGAAGATTTTGCAAATCCAACTATAACATCGCTACCTGTATTTTTAAAGGTACTAAAGTTGGTTTGAGAATATAAATCAAGTTCCCAATCGTTATAATTTGATGGGTAATAACTTAATGCAGACCTTACAGGAATAAAACAGAATGTTAAAGCATCTGAAGTAATATTAACCTCTAAATATTTTGGAGTTAATATCCCATATGAAAAATCGACTGACACATTTTGAATTGAAGGCTTATAATTATACTTGTAAGCATATAAAAATGCATCTTCTTCTGATGATTCAAAATCATTTTCGCCTAATAATTTAAACACATTAAAATTACCTCCAGAAATTACTTCGTAAGGAATTACATCATGAACATTTGCATCTCCATAATCAAAGAAATCTGTATTTCCACAATTCCCATCTCCCTTAAACAACTTTTTTAGGCAGCCTCTAATTGTGAATTTTGTATGGATTGCAGTATAATCAAGAATATCTAATGTACTTCCCAATTCTGGTAATGCTTTCATTGAAAAGTTCAAATTGAAAACTTGTTTAGTTACTCTTCTGAATATCTTCTTTTTTAAATTTAATGTAGTACTCATTAAGTTATAACCAGCGAGTAGTTCATTCTTAAACCAATCGGTTTGTCTAATTCCATTTAAAAGTCCAGATGAAATTGTAACAACTTTACAGAATTCCGGCATACCATTATTAGCATGTTTATATTGATAAACCTGTTCATCAAATATACTTTTATCCACAGTGAAAGAATGTGAACCAACATTATTGGGATTGTTATATGTGTTTATATGATAAACTAAAAGCTGTTTAACTGCTTTTGATTGTAGCATTTCAAAAGTTCTTTCTGCTCTTAATGTTAACATCCCAATTGGAAAATAATTACCCCATTTATTTAGTGCGGGAAAAGTTATGTCAATATCTTTCAATTTATTAAGAGCATGTTGTGCTGAAACAGGGAAATAAACGCCCTCAAAACCAGCATCTATAGCTATAAATAACCTTGTATTATGCATCAAATTAGTCTTAACATAAAGTGGCGATATCAATGGCTCTTCACCTTCTATAATATACACAATGGGTTGATTATTTTTATATGCTTCTGACTCCATATAATTTAATGCACATCTTCCAATAATGCCACCTAGACTTTCTCCAATGATTATAAATTGCTCGTTTTCTTCTTCATTTATATCAGTTTTGTATTTTTCCAGTAATTTAACAATGCTTGTAGCATTCTTCCTAATATCTGAAATTGAATTATCCCAATTAACAATTATTACTTCATAATCATATGCACGAACTGATTTAAGCCACTTACTTTCTTTCATAAAAAGTTCATCATAATTATCCTCAATACTTTTTGTATTATTTAAATCTACACCTTCCAAAAAAAACAATCGCTTTTTAATACCTGGATTACATCCTTCATATACCCCATATGTTATTCCTGGTATATCATTTAAAACAATCTGTGGTGGAGTACTAACAATATTTTTCTTAATAGTTATAATGCTTTGTGATGTATACATTGGACTTGTGGAACAATTAGGATACGGATCGCATGAGAATATTCCAAATTTAACAATGAACTTGCCTTCTGACGGATATAGTACATCAAATGTCTGGTCTATGCTTTCATCAAAATATTGCCATCCATTTCCATCTCCAAAATCGATATATAATTTTTCAGTTTCAACAGAACCATTTATGTATCTAAAAATACTTGAGTGAAAAATTAATTCTGGAGAAATTCTAAAAGTAACATTTCTAAAATTTGAATTATGATTTAGTAAACTTCCCATAAAAACTCCTCCAGTTGTATAAGGACTGTTTGTTCTTGTAGAAACATCATAAATATTATTATCATCCCAAGTGAAATATTCTCCTTGATTGTCAAATGCATCTAGATTTAAGATTTCAAAATCAAAATTGAAAATGCCAATAGGTATTTGATTTAACCTAGATATCGATTCTGCTTTTCTAAGCAAAGAAACGGTATTGGGCAGTATTGTTGTATCACGAGCAGAATATTTCATTTCGTCATAAACATTATACCAATTAAAAAAATTATTAGTGTCGGTTAGATTATTTTTCACAAACCATTTTTCATCAGTTGCATGCGCTACAAAATCATAAAAAAACGGAGAATGTAATGTGGGCACACTAAGCCCGCCTAAGACTACCCTTAACTCTCCATTAACATCTCCAGATTGCAATTGCCCAAATCCAATTTTGCAACTCATCATCAACATCGTTACTAAGTAAATTTTTAGTGTTCTCATACCATACTTTTTTGTATGGCATAAAACTCTTTCAAATTTTAGTTTATCTTAATTACTTACAGTTATATTAAATAACATTCAGTTATATTAAAATTATAATATATTTACGGCACGACAAATAAAATTTACTACTAAATTATTCTTGATAATTTTCTGAACATTCAGTCCCAAAAAAAAATGCTATAAAGAATATTATAGTAGAATAAAAGAGGGACCCATGAGTATAGGAGAAAAATTAAAAGCGATGCGTTTGAAGCAAAATTTCACGCAAGATTATGTCGCATTCTGTTTAGACATTACGCAACCTGCGTATCATAAAATGGAAAATGGAAAAACAATTATCAACTTAAAAAGACTCGAAGAACTCGCAGCCTTGTATAATGTGAAAGTAGTGGATATTTTGAGTAGTGAGTAATGGGTAGTGGGTTTATACTTTACCCAATACTCACTACCCAATACTCATTACTATTATATTGCTTTCGCGTATCTTTCAGCAACAGCATCCCAATTAATTACATTGAAGAATGCTCCCATGTAATCTGGTCTGCGGTTTTGGTATTTCAAATAGTAAGCATGTTCCCAAACATCCATACCTAAAACTGGTGTGCCTTTTACTTCAGCAATATCCATTAAAGGATTGTCTTGGTTTGGTGTAGAACTAATTGCTAATTTTTTATCAGCACCAACTAATAACCATGCCCAACCTGAACCAAAACGTGTTGCTCCAGCTTGTGTGAATTTAGTTTTGAATTCTTCGAATGAACCGAACGATGCATTGATTGCATCAGCTAATGCTCCTTTAGGTAAACCGCCACCACTTGGACTCATAATAGACCAGAACAATGAATGGTTATAATGTCCACCTCCATTGTTACGAACTGGCATAGGGTGTTTCGAAATTTCTTTACAAATATCTTCAATGCTCATTGTTTCCATTGCAGTACCTGCAATAGCAGCATTTAAATTTGTAACATAAGCAGCATGGTGTTTTCCATGATGAATTTCCATCGTCATTTTGTCGATGTGCGGTTCCAATGCGTCAACTGCATATGGAAGAGCTGGTAGTGTAAAAGCCATATTTATTTTTTTAGATTTTTTAAATTCTTATTAATAGAACAAATATATCAAATAAAGGTTCTTAATTATTTTCTCTTTTCATTTGGAAGAAAGTTTGCATCAATGCTCTGCATTCGGTTTCCAATACACCTTTAATCACTTCAGTTTTGGGGTGCAAGATATTCTCCGATAAACTAGAGTATCCTCTTTTATTATCGGAAGTGCCAATAACTACTCTTTGAATCTGACTCCAGTACGCCGCTCCAGCACACATGATGCAGGGCTCTACCGTAACGTACAATGTAGCCTCTTGCAAATACTTTGCCCCAAGGTAATTAGACGCAGCAGTAAATGCTTGCATCTCGGCATGCGCGGTAACATCATTCAACTTCTCTGTTAAATTATGTGCTCGTGCTATAATTTTATTCTTCATAACAATGACTGCCCCAATCGGAACTTCATCGGCTTCAAAGGCATAGCTTGCTTCCTTTAATGCTTCGTTCATAAAGTACTCGTCGGAATAAATTGTATAGCTCATAATTAAAATGATGTAACTTTGGTAAAAATATAAATAATGCATAAAGTATTTCTGTTAAAAGGAAAAGAAAAACCTGTACTACATCACCATAATTGGGTGTATTCGGGTGCGATAGCTAAACAAGACAAGGGAATAGAGAAAGGTGATCTGGTTCAAGTGTGTAATTCGAATGGAGAATTTTTAGCCTACGGCTATTATAATGAGGATTCTAAAATTCGTGTGCGTTTATTAGAATGGAACGAACAAGTAGAAATCGATGCTGCTTGGTGGGAAGATAAAATTCGCAAAGCGTATACACTTCGTAAAGAACGTGTTGAAAATGAAAATACGAATGCTTACCGTTTAGTATTTTCTGAAGGAGATGGATTGCCTGGTTTAATTGTAGATAAATATGCCGACTATCTTTCGGTACAGTTTTTAACTGCTGGTACTGATGTTCGCAAGACAATGATTGTTGAAATACTTCAAAAAGTCATCCCTGTAAAAGGAATATATGAGCGTAGCGATGCCAATGCTCGTTCACAAGAAGGATTACAAATGGTAGTTGGGAACTTATATGGTGAAAAACCGCCTGCATCATTATTAATAAAAGAAAACGGACTATTATTTAATACACCAATCGTTGAAGGTCAGAAATCTGGCTATTATTTGGACCAACGTGAGAACCGTAAAAAAGTAGCCGATTATACAAATGGCAAGAAAGTATTGGATTGCTTTAGCTACACAGGTGGCTTTAGTTTACATGCAAAACAAGCCGGAGCATCTGAAGTATGGAGTGTAGATTCTTCATCAATTGCTATTGAAGCGTTAAAAAACAATTACAAAAACAATGATTTGGCCTTTAATGAAGAGCAAGTCATCACTTCAGACGTATTTCAATACCTACGAAATGCACAGCAAAATGGGCAACATTGGGATGTTATCATCCTCGATCCACCTAAATTAGCTCCAAATAGACAAAATTTACCAAAAGCAGAGCGAGCTTATAAGGACTTAAACTTGCAGGCCTTATTATTAATGAAGCCGGGAGATATTTTAGCAACATTTTCTTGTTCTGGAAGCCTTAGTTTAGAGCATTTTAAGCAGATTTTAGCTTGGGCGGCCACCGATGCGGGCAAGGAATTGCAGTTTTTAGAGGATTTAGGGCACCCTATTGACCATCCGGTTAGGGCCGCATTTCCTGAATCTTCCTATTTAAAAGGCGTTATTGCACGTGTTATTTAATGAATTAGCGCTAACCCCTTGACAAAATTGAGAAATTTTGTATATTTGCGGTGGAAAATACTGATAAAGAACGAGGGGACAATAGTCCCCTCATTTATTTTAACGACATCCCATGAACGCAGTAGAGGCAAAGATTAAAACATTTATAGACGAAGCTTTAGAAGGCACAACAATATTTATTGTTGATTACAAACTACTTCAAAAGAATAAAATTGTATTGCTATTGGATGGAGATAATGGAATTGGGATTGATGAAGTTGCAAAAGTGAGTAAGCATATTTCTCACCGAATGGAAGAAGAAAATGTAATTGAAGGTGCACATACCTTAGAAGTTTCTTCACCAGGAGTTGATTATCCATTAAAATTTCAACGTCAGTATCCACAACATATTGGCAGAACATTAGCGGTGCGAATGAATGATGGGAAAGAGCTTGAAGGAAAACTATTAGCGATTAATGGTGATATCATCAATGTGAATTTAGAAATAAAAGAAAAGGGAAAGAAAGCTCGATATGAAGAGCAAAGTATTTCTTTAACAGATATAAAAGAAGCAAAAATTAAGATCATTTTTTAGAAAAAAATAATTGAATTAATATGAATAACATCAATTTAATCGATTCTTTCCAGGAGTTCAAAGACTTCAAAAACATTGATCGTCCGACGATGATGAGTGTTTTGGAAGATGTATTCAGAAGTATGTTGCGTAAGAAATACGGAACAGACGAAAACTGTGATATTATCGTAAACACTGATAATGGTGACTTAGAGATTTGGAGAACACGTAGAGTAATGGAAGACGGTTTCTCTGAAGACGACGCCTTAGAAGTAG